>Ga0156136_143_pt4 | contig 9486 bp, 9 predicted proteins | sample RifCSPlowO2_02_FD_107789 | JGI IMG/M metagenome (GOLD analysis project Ga0156136, IMG submission 107789) | Candidatus Roizmanbacteria bacterium RIFCSPLOWO2_02_FULL_38_10 | reverse complement strand
GCTGCCTGCGCCGCCTCCAGCGTGGCATCGGCGAAGTCAGCCACTTCGATGACGGCCTTGTGAGCGTTGGCCTTGTCGATGGCATAGTACAGCACCGCTTCGACATCGACCGGTACGTTGTCCTTGGTCAATGTCTCCGTGGCTTTGATCGCCTCGGTGAAGACCCGCATCGAAAGGACCGAGGCCACCGACCAGACGTACGGCATGATGAGAAAGACGCCAGGTCCCTTCACCCCGCTGTACCGACCCATCCGAAGGATGATGGCGCGCTGCCACTCCGGCAGCACATAGATCATCCCCGTGACCAGGTCGGTGATGTAGAAGATGACGACCATCGCGATCACGGTCTTTAGGATCGGACCCGTGATCGTGATCCCGAAGAAAAGGGCGTTGGGATCGTCCGCCAACCCCAACGACCAGGGGTGGATGAGCAGTCGGAACCCGACCGCCCAAAGCGCCCACATGATGATGGTTCGGATGGTGTTCTGCACACCCTGCGTGTTCTCGTCCATTTGCGGAAGTTCTCCTGTGTTTCTGCGTTTGAACCATTGGCGCTGCACCATATCTAACCTTCAGACAGTGCCCGTGCCTTATCGGGCCACCTTTGGTTCTTTTTGGCAGAAATACACTCTAAATAAATAAAATGTACATCGGCCAAAAAGAATAGGTGACCCAATAAAAAAAAATAACGAAAAAATTTCCCTAATCCCTTAATGTCAAAGTGCGGTGAAAATTTTCGTCTTCCCATGCAAAATAGGGAAGTACTTTTTTCACCAAAAAAAATCCACGCCAAAATTTCTCGGTTAAAAAGCAAATTTTTTACCCAAAAATCGCGTGGACATTAACCTATAGTATACCACAAAGTAGTTATTTATGCAAAGTCATCAAATACACTCAAATACACCTCGGGAGGTGTCTAGCCTCATGTTTAGGACACTTTTTTAATTTCTTGTGCCAGGTATGGATTCCACATAGCACCAGTCGCCGACATGACGACATCGGCACCGGCATTTTTGTATTCAAGATAGTCAGCGGGTGAAGTGACGCCGCCAACGCCGGTTATTGAAAATGAAGCATTTAATTTCTGTCGGATTTTGACGAGTCGAGACACCATATCCAGTCCCGCCCATTTGATGGCCGCTCCACAAACACCGCTATCAAGCCGGATAGATTTACCCGGTAGAGCCTGCTTGCCGTATTCATTAACGATTTTTGCACTTAAAGTATTTATTGCAGCAATATCCTGGGCATATTTGTCAGCTATTCTGGCAAAAGCCTCCAGATCGTTATTATTGTTAAAGTAACCGATTTTTAAAATCAAGGGCGTATCACCGATGACATCACGGACAGCCGCACAGACTTTTTCCGAGCCGTCAAGATCATAACAAACCAGGCCTTCAGTACCTACATTCGGGCAAGACATATCAATTTCCAATACTTTTACGTCTGTTTCAAGTGCAAGCTTGGCTGCTAGAGCGAAATCATCGACAAATTCTTTTTGGGTCTGGCCTTGCCGGACTGTCCCCATAAAGCTGAGTATCAGAAGCTGACCATTACAAACCGACTTTAAAGCTTGGCTAACATCCTTTTGCCATGCTTCCGGCTTTTTTGACGGCACACCGAAAGAATTAGTGATTGACAGTGGTTCCTGATATTTGTCATTGACAGCGACCGGTTTTTTCATTCGCTCTAAGGTTAGTTTTCCTTTCAATTTAACCGATAAAATATTAGGGAATGGGTGACAAGGATAAACATCACTACGTACGGTTTTATACACACAAACATCAAAACCTTTTTCAAAAGCAGCCGCTACAAATTTACTGTTGATTAAAGGTCCGGCAGGAATACCAAAAGGAAGATAGACTTTATGTCCTAGATAATTAAATTTCGGTTCGCCTTTTTGAATATATTTTTTACCATCCGAAAATGCACCAAATGGTCCTTTTTCATAATTCTCATCGTAGGACTTCGTCGGATCGTAGAACGGTGCGTGTAACATGAGAAAATATTATACAATTTTTATTAAGTAACTATAAATCCAAAATCTAAATTTCAAATGTCAAATCAAATCCAAAATCCAAAGCGAATATATGATCTGAAACAACGCACTGCTAGATTTGGAGCTAATATCATTTTATTAGTCAAGAAATTAAAGCAAGATAACATCAATAAACCAATAATATCACAGCTTATTAGAGCAGCAACTAGTATTGGAGCAAATTACATGGAAGCGGATGCAGCCGAGTCGAAGAAAGACTTTAGACATAAAATAGGAATATGTAAAAAGGAATCAAAGGAAACTTTACACTGGTTACACATGCTCAGCGTTGCACATAAAGAGATCAATACTGAACTACGGAATTTATATAAGGAAGCACACGAATTGACGCTCATATTTTCTACAATATTTAAGAAATAGAATTTTTTTTGGATTTTGAACTTTAGGCTTGATTTGGCATTTGGATTTTGTAATTTGAAATTAAGGATTATAATAAGATTTATGGGATTTAGTCAGAAATTAGATAAAGCAATCTTAATAAACGACTCTCTTCTTTGCATCAATCTTGACCCTGATCTTGAAAAAATGTCCGGTATTGATATATTTGAATTTAATAAATTAATCATAGACGAGACTTATGATTTGGTTTGCTGCTATAAGCCAAATAGCGCTTTTTATGAAGCAGAGGGCGCCGAGGGGATTAGTCAGTTAAAAAAAACCGTCGACTATATTCATCAAAAAGACCCTGGGATTCCGGTGATACTTGACGGCAAACGCGGGGATATCGGCAATACTAATATTGCGTATACCAAGTTTGCTTTTGATTACATCGGCGCTGACGGCCTGACTCTCCAACCTTATTTAGGTTATGAGTCATTGACTCCATTTTTCAAATGGACGGAAAAAGGTTTTTTTATCCTTTGTCGGACATCAAATCCAGGAGCTCGTGAACTGCAGGATCTTGAAGTTGCTTCAAGCAAGAAACCTCTTTATCTGCATCTGGCAGAGCAAATTGCGACCAGCTGGGATCAGAATTATAATGTCATGTTGGTCGTTGGCGCTACCTATCCGGAGGAGCTTCAAAAAGTGAGAAAGGTAGTCGGTGAAATGACGATTTTAGTGCCCGGAATTGGTGCTCAGGGAGGAGATTTGGAAAAAACTTTAGAATATGGTTTGAATAAGGATAAAAAAGGACTTATCATTGCTGTTGGCAGAAGTATAATTTATTCAGAGAAAGTGAGAGAAGAAGCGAAGCTGATGAGAGATGAAATTAATCGATATAGAAATAAATAATTTTCAAGTTTCAAGTATCAAATGTCAATCAAGTCATAAATTTAAAGTACTTAAGTACTTAATACTTAAGACTTCACTGAAACTTGTAACTTGATACTTGGTACTTAATAATTTTAAAATATGAACAAATCCAATCATAGCGACAAAATCGCAATTTCAACTGCGCAAATACTCTTAAAGATCAACGCAGTTTCTTTTCGCTTTGACCCCCCATTTACTTTCACGTCAGGTCTTAAAAGCCCGATATATCTGGATAATCGACTGGTTCTGTCATACCCAAAACAAAGAAAGCAGATTGTTGATTTTTACATTGATATTATTAAAAGCATTATCGGATTAAACAAAGTTGATTACATTTCTGGTACGGCATCAGCTGCGATACCGCAAGCGTCACTGATCGCGGCTCAGCTTGATCTTCCATTAGTTTATGTCCGTCCCACGACTAAATCATATGGCAAGGGTAATAAACTTGAGGGATATTTGAAAAAAGCAAGTAAGGTGTTGATAGTTGAAGATCATATCTCAACGGCCACCTCGGTGGTCAATAATGCCGAGACCATCAGGAGTCAGGGTGGGGAAGTGATCGCTTGTATTGCTACGACTACATATGAGACCAAAGAATCCATAGAAAATCTAAAAAAAGCAGACGTCAAGTTATATACATTGACGACAGGTAAGATAATTATCGACCAGGCACTTGGCCAAAATGCAATCAATTCAGAGCAAAAGAAATCCATAGATCGCTGGTTTACCGATCCAACCGTCTGGAAGTGATTTTTTTTATTGACAGAAGAGTACAAATCATATATAAATAGTACCTCAACCATGATTAAAGCAAAAGTTACTACCATAGCAGCTGATTATCTGAAGAAGCCTCAAGGTAGTGCACTTTTAATTCCGGTATATGAGGCCGATAGTAAAAGTAATTCAGTATATAATAAAGTTGATCAAGTATTAGGTCAAAGGCTTTCAAAAAAAGCTAAACATCTTCGCTTTAATTTTAAAATTGATGAAACATTTGTACTGCATGAAACCGAAAAAATTGGCTATGATAGTATTGTAGTCTTTTGTATCGGCGACAAAAAGAATTTCAGTCTGCCTATTTTTCAGCAATCTTTAGCAAACGCCGTGAAAGTAGTCAGAACCCTGCGATATGAGTCTGCAGCGTTGGTGGCAGATGATCTTTCTACTAAATCCATGTTTGATTTGGGCCGGTTTATAGCCCGAACCTTTTATTTATCGCAATATGATTTTTTAAAATATAAATCCAAAGACGAAAAAGAAAAGTCGATAATCATCGCTAATTTATTTCTTTATACAGATGCAACTCAAGAGATGACTCAAGGTTTAAAGACAGGGGAGATAGAAGCCGAGGGTGTTTGGTTAGCCCGTGATCTGGTCAATGAACCGGCGATAAATACTCATCCTGATGATCTGGTTGCCGTAGCCAGAGAGATAGCTAAGGCTTCAAAAGGTAAGATAGAAGTTAATGTATTATCGGAAAAAGACTGTCGGAAACTTGGTATGGGAGCATACTTGGCTGTCGCTCAGGGCAGTGAACGCAATCCGAAATTTATCGTTTTGCATTATAAAATCGGATCCACAAGCTCCAAAAATAAAATCTGTCTTGTCGGTAAATCCATTACATTTGATTCCGGCGGTTTGTCAATCAAACCATCAAAATCCATGGAGACGATGAAGCTTGACATGGCTGGAGGTGCTGCAGTCTTAGGTGTTTTTAAGGTCCTAAGCAACCTAGGTAACCTGAGTAATCTAGAAGTCTATGGCGTCCTTCCCGCTTGCGAAAACATGCCATCCGGCCGGGCGATCCGACCGGGTGATGTTGTTACAGCCTTGAATGGTAAGACAATCGAAATATTAAATACTGATGCCGAAGGCCGGTTGACTCTGGCAGATGCTCTTGTCTATGCCGAAAAGTATCTGAAAACGGATAAAATCATTGATTTGGCGACACTTACCGGTGCGATTATTGTCGCACTGGGCCCGGATATCACCGGTTTATTTGGAAATAATCAGAAGCTACTAGATTCAATCAAAGCAGCAGCCGATTCTCAGGGCGAACCGGTTTGGCCCATGCCGCAATATGCTAAATATTTACCGAAAATAAAAAGCGACGTTGCCGACTTCAAAAATGTCACCGGTGGTGGGTTCGGCGGAGGTGCGATCACCGCCAGCTTATTTTTAGAGCAGTTTATTGATAAAGCTGACTGGGTGCATTTGGATATCGCCGGTTCTGCATTCAATGAATATAAACCGACCGGCATATGGCCAAAAGGCGGGACTGGATTTGCGGTTCTAACTCTGGTAGAATTTTTACTAAGCCAAAAATAAGAATGATATTAAAAAAGCTCTATCGAACAGAGAATATCATTAAGACTACTCCGGATGAGTCGTTGTCTTCAATCATGCCATATTTCAATTCATCACATGATGCTGCTTTTGTTTTTGATCCCGAAGGCATAGACTTGCCAACTGCCGAGCTTTTAGGTGCCATTAATCCCTATTATTGTTTGATCAAGAAATCATATCCGGCCAATACCAAAGCTCGTCATTGCCTGATTCACCCCCCGAAAGTTGACATCAATTCATCTTTGCAAAAAGTAGCCCGACTGATGACAGAAAGCAAGATTCATTACCTGCCGGTATTTGAGAATGGCAAATTTATCGGCATAATTTCCGCGCGTAGGATATTGGATGGTATTCAAGATACAGAAGAGCTGAAGGTTCCTGTCGGTCGTTTCATCAATCGGAAAAGGCCGTTAATCTCGGTTTTCGAAAATGATTACATCTCTAAGGCCTTGACTCTCTTCAAAAAACATGGCATCTCCAAACTGATTGTCCTGTCAACAGATTTGCATATTAGAGGTATCCTGAGTTATTTTGATCTGATTTCATTTCTGACCATGCCAAAAAAACGTCAGGGGTCAATGTCAAGAGAAGGAAACAAGATCCCGCTTCTGCATTCTCAGGTTAAAAACTTTATGAAATTAAACGTACTGTCACTGACCCAACAGGACACACTCGCGGATGCTGCTAAGTTGATCTTAAAAAATAAAATAGGTAGCGTTTTGATTGTTGATAACCAGGGCAGTCCGATTGGTATCATCACCACGCGTGATATTTTGTCGACATTTTCCGGTAAATTCAATTTCCTGAAAATTGATGTCGTTGCCAAAGATTTATCGGCAAAAAGTGCTGACATGGTCAATCAATTCCTTTCCATTATCAACCGTAGATTTATTAAAAAGCATGATGTGGAGCGGGCAAAAGTGATTGTGAAGGAGAAGCATGGCAGCGGAGTGTTTGAAGTAATCCTGTCTTTTGTTAGACGGGGTAGCAGTCCGAAGGTCATCAAGGAAGAAGGCAAAAATCTCTTTAAAATCCTCAAGGATTTAATCAGAAGAAGTAAAAACGTGACTTCAAGTAAGTAAGAAATGGAATGACGATTGATTACTCGCAGAGGTTTATCTGATAAAACGGAGTAGCTCGTTGAACATTGCTCTGGTAATTCAAATAGAGATTACAGATATTATTCGGTACCTGTGCTTTCAGCCGGAAAGAATTGCTAAACACCTCATGTCCGTTTAGAAGTATACCTTCATTAGACTGCAAATAGGGGATAGGATTACTTCTTCTTGCCGGCGACGGATAATCAACCCCTCTTATAAACATTCCGGTAAAAATATTACTGATGACTGTTTCTCCGCCAAAATCAAGTGATAACCACACCGACCATGATTCTCGATCGACCGCAGCCGGTTTGAGAAGCAGGATTTTACCGGAGACGGTTAACTCATTCTGCTCTGCTGTTGAGGTCACAAGCGATCTGGAAGCCAGCATGACATTGGGGAAAAAAATTTCATGGTCGCTTCGTGTCGAAGCTCGTGGTGAAGCAGGCGGGAGTTCGCGCAGCAGATTATAAGTGCCGTATATTATTGATATGGCAATTATTAAAATAATTACCAAAGTGATTACTTGTGCTGGTCTTTGATCATCGGTCATATAATCCCAATTTTTAATTTTAAATTTAAAATTTCTAATGAAATCTGAAATTTCAATTTTCTACTTCAATTTAAATCCTAACAAATTCCACATCTCTTTTCTTACTTGAAGATCTTTCGTTTTCTTTAAGATCTCAAGCGCCTTGGGGGTATTGAAATCAGAAGATAAAGATTGTAAAAAAGTTGGGGGCAGGTGGCGCGAAACGGGGGGCCCCATCCAAGCGCGCACCCCGCCGTGGCGGGGGAGCACTTGATGGGGCTGTTGAGCGACAGAATCTGCCCCAGTTTGTAATATAATTTCAACATGATTGACAATCTTCTGACATTCCTTCAGATCTTCCTCTTCATACTCCCATGGCCGGCGATAATGGTTTGACAGAAGCAGCCAGCGGATCGCATTGCTAGAATATTTTTTCTTCAAATCTTTGATAAATATCAGATTTCCAAGTGATTTGCTCATTTTTTCCGCTTCATAAAGCACCATGCCACAATGGATCCAATATTTGACAAATGGTTTTTTGTCGGTATAGCTCTCAGACTGGGCTATTTCGCTGTCATGATGGGGAAAGATAAGATCTGATCCACCACCGTGGATATCAATTTGCGACCCCAGATGTTCCAAATTCATTGCCGAGCATTCGATATGCCAGCCCGGCCGACCATCACCCCATGGACTTGTCCATGAGGGCTCATCTTTTTTTGACTTCTGCCAAAGGATAAAATCAAGCGGGTTTTCCTTATTTGGATCTTTGACATCATTTCCGCGAATGGCCGAAATTTTCAACATCTGCTCTATGGTTAACCGAGACAGTCGTCCGTAATGTTTGTATTCATCTGTAGCAAAATATACATTACCGGCTTTAAGATATGTCAATTTTTTTGCCTCGAGAGACTTAATTATTTGAATAATTGAGTCAATTGCTTCACTGGCGCGCGGCATGGTACTAGGTCTTTCTATATTCAAAAAATCAAAGTCGTTCAGTAAATCGGCGATCCAACGTTGACCCAATTTCTCCCAATTTTTGCCCGTTTCTTTAGCTTTTTTCAAAATATCATCATCAACATCAGTGATATTTTGGACATATTTGACGCCAAACCCATTAAATTCTAAAAACCTAATCAAAGTATCAAAAATGGTGAAGACAAACGCATGGCCTAAATGGCTGGCATCATAGGGAGTGATGCCGCATACATAGATTTTGACTTCTTTTGGATTTATTGGCCTAAAAACCTCCAACTTTCGAGACGAGGAATTATAAAACTTGATCATCTCTATAAATTATACACGAAGATTACTTACTCTCAGAAGCCGCTTTTCTGGCTTGTTTGATACGGCTTTCAAGCGAATTGATTACATGACCTATTGGTTGGCTAGCCAATTGTCTAATTTCATCATCGGATTTATCTATTCGATGCATTGCTCTTAGTATTGCCATTTTGACTGCAGTTAATTCAGCTGCATATTTAGGTTTTCTTTTATTTGCTTCTTCAAGAATATGTAGAGCACTGGCAAGTGTTGCATCATAGGGTAATCCTGCATCAAAAAGTGTCGCTCCTACTAAATGACTATCATAGCTCAAACCAACAGCATCTAGTATTTGAATTGTATCGTAAGGATAATTTTTATAAGTTGACGGAAATGTACTAAAATGCAATTTTACTCGTTTTTTTTGTTTAGGATCAGAGACATCAAATTCTCGTAAATCCGCGATTAAGGTATCTCTAAGTGTTTGAAGTTGTTCTACGTGCCATTCTCTTTCAGGTAAAGTTCCAAGATTTCCATCAGTGCAATGAAGTTGCTCTATATCATCTGGGTTGTCAATTAAATCATCACCATCAGCAGCCGGTAATCCCAGCGCAGAATCTGTATCGTCATCTTGATGATCAATCACGGTCGTCGGACTAAGTCCTTCGACAATTACTCTGAAGGGTTTTGGGGTTGCTCGCTCTTGTATGTCGGTCCCGGATAATAATGAATCAAGATCGCGAGAGACACCATCGTTAATGTATGAAAGTAGGAAGTTAAACCATCTTGGATCTCTGACAGTTACTTCCGTTTCCTCTTCATCGGTTTCAGCCAACCGCTTTAATTCGCGTGGAGAAAGTAAAGCTAGAAATCCACCATAATCGCCCCGTCTTGTGGCAAAAAAGTACTTGGTTGACGTATGTGCG
>Ga0156136_103_pt1 | contig 9617 bp, 6 predicted proteins | sample RifCSPlowO2_02_FD_107789 | JGI IMG/M metagenome (GOLD analysis project Ga0156136, IMG submission 107789) | Candidatus Roizmanbacteria bacterium RIFCSPLOWO2_02_FULL_38_10 | reverse complement strand
TTCTGGAAAGCCCTCGTACGACCACTAACGTGGGCTCCTTCGGGCTTCGCTTGCTCAAACATCCACTTTCGGCGAAAATCTTGACCACTCCAGTCATGGCAATTTACAACCGACTAGATCTGAGTTCTGTGGCAATCCGGCGATTGTGCATCTTTGGATTTTGGTTATTTCTATTGCTTTCATATTATTTTGTCCCCTTTTTTCTCTATAGCCAATACCGGTCTTTTTCCTATTGGGATCCACTGTGGAAGTTTAATTCATTTGGGCTTTTTCAAATCCTGACTTGGGTGCTAAACGGCGAACTTTTTGATCTTAACCGGTTGCCTTTGATGACTTTATCAGTCTTTGCCGGATTTTTTGCTGTTTTTGTAACTAAAAACCGGAGGATGCGGCTTTTTGGACTGCTTTTTATTTTTTACTTCATCTTTTTTTTGGGCAGAGTCAGCCCGTTTGGAAAAGCCATTGATTTGATACCCGGGTTTTCCGAATTTCATTTGCACAGGTTTATCGTCATGGTGCAGTTTATCGGAATTTTTTTGGCAGCGTTTTGGCTTGAGAGTGGCATCAATAAGATCTGGTCATATCTCAAGAAAGTTTCACTAATAAAAATTGAAGTACCGATAAGAGAAATACTCGTAACCGTAATACTTATTTGTTCAATAATATTATTTAGATATTTAGAGAAACCCGTTATTGAATATTCCAAATTAAATCGGGAATGGACAGCGCAGGGAAACATCTTATCTCAAAAAGATGAGGAGGCATATAGAGAGCTAAGTGAGGCGATAAGAAGATCCAATCCCGGTAGGCTCTATGCCGGCCGGCCTGGAAACTGGGGCAGAGATCTGAAAGTAGGTGATACGGCGATATATATGGCTCTGTCACGGGATGGCCATAAGGGAATCGGTTTTGCGCCTGAAAGCTGGTCGCCAAACAGTGAATTTGATCAGTTTTTCAACGAAAATGACATCAATTCCTACAGACTTTACAACGTGACACACGCAGTTTATCCGGATAATCTGACGATTCCAAAGTTTTTTAAACTAATCGGTAAATTTGGGAAATTCTATCTATATCGAATAAAAACCGATGGCTGGTTTTCAGCAGGCACGAGCAGCAGTTTGATTAATTCCAATAAAACGCATTTATTTAACATTGTCCATTTTTGGATGACCACAGATGGAGTCAAAAATAATGAATATCCACAGATAAGCTTTGGTAAAACAGAAAATAATTTAGGAAAAAATTACATCAGAATGGCAGATTTAAACAGGTATTACAGCGGAAATGATAAAACTCAAAAAAGGCTCTGGGAAAAAAATCCGCTGTATGACGGACACGACAGCCAAGCGTCGCGTCTCGTCAAAACCGGAGAAAAGGCACTGATATCCGGTTATAGTGCTACTTTCAAACTGACTAAAGACTGCAGCTATTGCGTAGCAGTTTTAAAACAGACGTATCATCCTAATTGGCAGATCAAGGTCAATGAGGAGCCGGTAAAAGCCTACCCGGTCTTCCCGTTTTATATCGGGATACCAATACAAAAAGCAGGTAGTTACAAAATTGAAGCTGTCTATCGGCCAAACAGTTTGAAGATTGGACTTCTGATCATCACTGTTATGGTGACTGTGGTATATTTATTTCGGAAGAAATTGAAGATTAAAGGACTTTAGAGGAATTTAAGGGTAGATAAGGGTGGATAAGGGTCGTTAGAGGAGATTAAAGAAATTTAGGGGAGATCTAATTTTTCTAATATTGTTTGATTTGTATTTTGGGGAAGTGACAGATCGCTAGATTTTTCGATAGCCGGTTGGGTAGTCTTTATTTTGGTTGCTTTTTGTTTTTCAAAAGATTCAAGCTCTGTCGCCACTTTTGTATAGTTTGCTGATCCTTTTTGTAAGGTAGCCATGGTTTGTTTTAAATAATATATTGCTTGGTCGCTGTTATCCGTATCCCAATAAGCCCATGCTAAATTATAATAGGCATTTGGCCAGTCACTCTTCAAGTTGGCTGCTTTTTGAAATTCCTTGATCGCGTTTTCATAATCTTTGATGGTATAATAAATACCGCCCAGGTTAAGTCTCAAGGACGGATTGACCGGATCAAGGGCTATGGCACGTTGGTATGAGCTGATCGCCCAAACATCTGCACCATTGACAATCGATATTATATTACGGTAGATATAACCCAGATTTTCCCAATTTGATGAGTTATTATAATTCAGTTTAACAGCAGTTTTTCCTTCGGAGATCGCCTGCTGGATCAGTTGGGTCACAATCTGGCGGTCGGTCAGATTCAGCTCTTTTGACTTGGATGAGGTAACAAGGTTATTTGCTAGCAATAAATTCAATTGGCTGAAGCTGATATGAAATCTCGTCATATAGGGATTTAAAGATACAGCCTTTTTTTGGTTTTCATAAGAGTCGCGTGAACTGGCAACTTTGAGGCTATTAATCGCTTTTTTATAATAAATTTCTGCCAGATAGGCTCGGCCGGCAAGATAATATAAGCCGATAAGGATAAGCACACCAATTAAAATGATCGGAAAAAAAATAAGATAATTTTTACGGCCGTTGATATTCATTTTCAGAGAAAATCTGTGGGCATCTTTTTTGGAATTTAAAACTCCCAAAATCAGATAAACAAGAAGCAGTAGGATCATGGATGAGGGAACTATCAACACAATCAGCAAACAGACACTGATCAGGCAGAGGTATAAACTAAGCCCGTCCCGGGTGGCAAAATAATGCTTGAAACTTAGATAGATCAAGAAACTCATGATTAGAATGATAGTGATAAGACCAAAAAGACCTGTCTCCGTCACCATTTGGAGCAAGAAATTATTGGCACGGCTCACACTTTGGCCAAATTGATCTGATTTATTAAAATCAGGCGTCTTGACCAGGTTAAATGCAGTTGGAAAATTATCAATACCAACGCCAAAAAAAGCTTTATCCGGCTTGGATATTGTGGCATAGGCAGCGTCAACTGAAGCTGGAAGCGGCGCCACGAACAAATTTTTGTCATATTTAAGCCCGAACAAACTTAAAATCAAGGCAAGCGTAATCGTCATCAAAAATAGGTAGTGAAGTATCAGATCAGAGGAAAGCAAATCAGCAATTTTCTTAATCCTGATTTTAAATTCAAAAAGAACGGTCAATAAAGCAAACATCAGAAAAAGGCTAAGGTCAAGCCTTGATCCCAGAGGTGAAAACTGAGCAAGTGTAAGAAATTGCCAATCAGCCGGAAGTTTAATCAGTGTAAATATGCCGCTGTATAAAATAATGATAAATACTGAAAGAACCAGACCGCTTATAGTCAGTGCTTCAAAAATCAGCTTGTCGGCACGCCTTGATTTGATAAAAAAATAGAGTGCGGTTAACCCTAAGAAAAAGCCGGTGCCGGTCGGAATCAACAAACTTTCAATTTTATTGGATGAGGCAAAGATGGTGGACAAAGATACGGCAAGAGCTAAAAACAGTACCGGAAAATCAGCTAAATTTAGCTCGATAGCAGCTTTATTTTTAAAGATCAGATTGGCAAGAGACAGTGAGTAGAGCAGTAAAACGGCAAACAGTAAAAAAAATAGTTTATTAGTGCTGATAAATTCCTGAGTAATGGGCAGGAAAAAGAGGGGAAAGAGCAAAATGAAAAGTGCCAGCAATTTATTTTGAATGGAATCAATCATATTAAAAAGTTTATTTTCTAAGCAAGTTATGCTTCAAAAAGGGTATCTGCGTTTGAAACACCAACTGTCAACCATTATATACAAGTTAATTTGAAATTAACATTTATTTTAATTATCCTTGAATAAATGAGTCAAAAGGTACATGGAATTGCTGTTTTGGTCGTGACGGTGTTGACCTATCTGTTTACGGTGCATCCGAGTATCCGGCCGCTGACAATCAGATTTTTCATTTTTTATTGCTATTTCACTTTCTTCGGCTCTTTCTATTATTTCGCGATCAGAAGAAGAAATTCCAAAACAAATACAACAAGCATATTTATCTATTTATTAACGGTTACCGCGCTGCTTCTGGTTGGCGCGACCGGCTGGTTCCACTCGCCTTTTTTTTACATGATTTACCTTTTGGCAGTTTTTTACAGCCACATTTTTTCGCGTGTCATTGCCTTGATCTTTGTCTTTGTCATGACTGGGCTACTTATTCCTGAGATAGCAAGTAATACTTATATGTTTGACGTAGTCCGCTTGCTGACTTTAGTTTTAATCGTACCTGTGGTTGAAGTTTTTCAGACAGCGTATCTTAAGCTGAACCAAAATCAGAAGAAAATATTAATTTTAGAGACAACTAAAGTTGAAAAAGATGATCCGGTAGGACAGATCACCGGCAATAAAGTTCATGCTCTTGCGCTTCACTTGAGGGCGCGAATAGGAGATATCAAGCAATACGCCTCAATTCTTAAAAGAAATAAAGATAACAAAAAGAGCAATGCCTATGGTAAGGATATTGTTGATATATCGGAGGAAATGCTGGGAGAAATAGATAAATTCGAGAAGCAAGCAACTGGAAGAAGAATAAAACATTCGTAAAAATTATGCTAGATATTCTTTCACCTTTGCCAGAAGTTGATCTGGAGTGATGTCAGCTTTGATGAGGTAAGTTTTGGCACCAAGAGAGGCAGCTTCTTGAATGACCGGATCATGAGCGAGGTTTGTCAAAAGCACAATTTCTCCGTTTGGTGGATTAATAGTCTTGTCTTTAAGCGATTTTAAAACGCCAATGCCATCAAGTCTGGGCATCATGATGTCAAGAAGAATCAAGTCAAAACCGCCTTTTTGAATGGTATTCAGCGCAGCTTCGCCGTCATTGGCAGTCGTCACCTCATAACCGGCGGTTTGAAGGACCTCGGTATAAAGCTCTCTCAAATACTGGTCATCATCAACGAGGAGAATTTTTTTTGCCATAGACTAATTATAATACACCGTTAAAGTCAAATTTCAACCATTAAAGATTTTCTTATGATAGTTAATAAATTCATCAGTTTAGGCTTTTATAACAAGATTCTCAACCCCGAAGGTTACGGGGGGGTGCTGTTAAAGTCCAATCAGGATAATCCCAAAAACAAGCAAAATGATAGCGAAAGATTGGAGTTTGTTAATTTTTTCATGCAGAAATTTTATGGATAACAGAACTGTGATTGCAGCATAGGTCGAAGATATAGGCGTCACCAATGAGACCATTCCAGCTGATAAGGCAGTATAAAAGGCTAGCATACCAAACACCATTAACAAATTACCAAAGAGTGAATATTTATATTGATCGAAGGAAAATTTTAAGGGCATGCGGTTTTTTTTATCAACAGCGATGTAAATCAGACTGGTAAACAAAAATGACAAGCTTAGGGCAAAAAGAAAAGTGTAAAGATCCGATTTATCAATCGCAACTTTGGAGGTAAAATCGCCCAAACCGGCTAAAATCGCATAGAGTGATGCCCAATAGAACCATGACTGTTTTTTTAAAGAAGCAAGTGAGATTTTATCGCGAGGGAGTGAGATTAGTATCATTCCCAAAATTACAATGATAATAGCAAGTAATTGTAAAACCGATAATTTATCTGTCAGCAAGAAAAAAGCTAAAATTAAGGTAAAGATGGGATAACTAGCCATAATCGTGCCAGTTAAGCTGAGCAGACCCTTTTTTAAAATAAAATAATAACTCAGATAACAGAAAGCAATCAGAATGGTAAAGGGGGCAATAGAAGGCAGTAGTTGAAAATTAATACCATTATTGATGGCTAAGCAGCCAATTATGACAAAAAAGATGACATCATAAATAAAATTGTTAACAAGAGGTGTCACTCTAGACAAACTTTGCTTAACCAAAAGTTGTGCCACTCCCCAAAATAGCGCGGCGGTCAGACTAAAGATAAACCACATAAGCTCATTATAGAGGAATAAACTCGATGCTGAAATAAATTCATTATGACAATTAGTATATAACTCGTGCTATACTATCTAAATCTTTTGAATCATGAATAATTGTCGATACTATGGACGATCCATATAACCAAAATTATATTTTAATAGACCGCCTTTTCGATCACAGTCCCCAAAAAGTTATATTATCCGGTAGTAATCTAAATATTCCAGAAATAATTGCCGTCGCCCGAAAAAACCCAATTGTTGAATTTACCAAAGATAAGAAAATCTTAAACCGCATCAGGGAATGTTATCTTAACATGATTAAAGATATCAAAAAAGGTGTACCGATCTATGGATGCAATACAGGCTTTGGCGCGCGGGCTTCGCACATTGTCAATACCGGTTCGCCGACACGGCGGTTAGCGCTTGCCAAAAGGATCTCTGAGGGGATTACTCATATAGATGTCTCGGTCGGACCGCATTTTGAGAGCGAAGTGGTTCGGGCGGCGATTTTGATCAGAATCAATATGCTGATGAAAGGCGTATCCGCTGTGAAACTTCGCGATTTGGAAATATATCGGCAGATGCTTAATAAGCAATTGACGCCTTGTGTCAATCAATACGGCGGTATCGGCGCCTCCGGCGACTTGGCTCACAATTGCCGTATATTAAATGCAGCCAGACAAATGGATAACGTCTACATCAAGGATCAAAACGGTCAGATATCATCCGCAAAAGATGCTTTTGGAAAAGCAGGCATCCGCAAATTAAAACTTGATCCCAAGGCAGGCTTGGGGCTTGTCAATGGTGATAATTTTTCAACGGCTCTGGCTTCGATTTTGGCTATCGATACTTTACAAGTGTTGGTTTTAGCGACAGCAATCGGCGCAATGACAATTGAAGTATTACGGGGAAGCAACAGGACTTTCCATCCGCTTCTATCTCAAGTAAGACCTCATCAGGGTCAAAAGGAGGTTGCTTCTGTTTATCGCTATCTGTTATCAGGAAGCAAACTGATTTTTAACGAAATGCGCGAGCATAAAAAAAGAAAAGCAGGGATCAAAATCCAAGACGGCTACAGCCTGCGTGGTATTGCTCAGTATCACGGTGTCAATATTGAGAAAGTAAAAGCATATTTAAAGACGATAACGATCAATGCCAACTCAGTATCCGATAATCCTTTATGGGTATCGCCCGAATATGCGATAAAAGGTGAACGACCTTGGCATTGGGTATCGGGCGGCAACTTCCTGGCGATGCATATGGTTGAGGTAATTGACGGTTTACGGAAAATCATGACCCAGATAGTCAAGCTCAATGATCGTCATTTAAGCCGCTTGGTAAATCCGGATGAAAGCAACGGTTTGGCTGCAAATCTCTCGGACAAACATGCGGTTACTCAGTGCGCTTTTAAGGGAGTGCAGATACAATCGGGGATGTTTGATGTTTATTCATCCTTGCTGTCGATACCGGTGAGTACTTTTTTCGGTGTTCATGAGGAAAACAATCAGGATATTACTTCTCATTCGTTGACGTCAGGCATTTTGGCACTCGAGAATCTGCGTTTGGTCAGATATTCGATTGCTCAAAATATGATTGCCCTTTGTCAGGCAGTTGACCTGCGTGGCGGCAGTAAGCGATTATCACCAAAGACCCGGACATTGTATCACTTTATCAGGGAAAGAGTCCATTTTGTCAAAAAAGAGAGGTCTTTGAATAATGATATTGAGATCATATATCAGGAGATTGTAGGTGGCAAGCTGATAAAATTAGCCAGGGAGAGTATTTTCAATGACTATAATGGGTAAGTTGTCATTAGGTGAAAAATATGCATTAAAAGTATTTCACGACACGGCTGTCAATGTCCCAGCTTATAGGGACTTTCTTAAAAAGCATAAAGTTCGACATCTCTCAATAAAAAAAATACGCGATTTTGAAAAACTGCCGATCACCTCAAAAGAAGATTACATAGATAAGTATCCGCTTGAATCGCTGGTTCGAAAAGGTAGTCTGGCTGACCAAAAAATAATCAATACCAGTTCGGGTACAACCGGTAAACCATATTATTGGCCAAATGATCCGCAGGATATCACCCGTGGAGCAGATATCCATGAATTGATCTTCAGGGAAAGCTTTCGAATACAGAATCAAAAAACCTTGATCATCATCTGCTTTGGCATGGGTACCTGGATTGCCGGCAATTTTACCTTTCTGACAAGCTATTTCATTGCCAAGAAAAACTATAAGATAACTATCATGACGCCAGGATTTAATAAAAAAGAGTCTATAGAAATAATTAAAAGGATATCTCCAAAATATGACCAGACAATTATTGCCGGTATACCAACCTTTATTAAAGATTTATTGGATGAATGCAAAGATAAAAAAATACTGAAACAAAATAAGATCAAACTACTTTTTGCCGGCGAGGCATTTCCGGAAAGCTGGCGTGATCATATTATGAACATACTACCGGGGAGTAATTATTATGCTGATTCAGTCAGCATTTTAGGTTCTGCTGACGCATCGTTGATGGGTTTTGAGACTCCTTTTTCAATATTAATCCGTAAACTAGCAGCACTTGATAATGAGTTAAATAACATACTGTTTGAATCGGATCGGATTCCAACATTGGTCAATTATTTTCCGGATCACCGTTATTTTGAGGCACAACAGGGAGAACTACTAGTTACTTTAGAGAGAAGTATCCCTTTAATCCGGTATAACATCCATGATAGTGGTGGAATTTTGTCTCATGATGAACTAAATTCACGGTTATCAAAGGCAGGATATACAGCGGGGCAGTATATAAGAAAATATCATATATCCAAGCCAATTCAATTACCATTTGTTTATATTTTCGGCAGGGGGAAATTTTCGGCGACATTATATGGCGTCAACATTTATGCGGAAAACGTCAAGGAAGTACTACTCCAGAGGAGTATACGAAATTTAGTTACCGGAAGAGTCAAAATGGCAACATCTTTTGATCAAAACCATAACCAATTTTTGGATTTGAAGATAGAACTGTCGAAGAAAAGGAAAAATGACCCTAAATTGACAAAAAAACTTGCCGATTTATTTGTCCACGTCGTCTCGCAACTGAATAAGGAATATAATCGAATGTATGAAGAATATGGTAACAAAGCCAGACCTAAAATTACTCTATATGAGTATAACAATAAGGAGTTTTTTGACAATGAAAAACCGATAAAAACTGCATAGGCAATTATGAAAGTAACTAAAAAGATAGAGAAATTGATATTGGAAGAATTATGGGAAACAGCTGCTTTTGATAATGATTTGTATAACCTCCTTGATAAATTTGCTAGAAGTGATGAGACGCATAAGGCAAATAAGACTGATAATACAACTAAGACAGAAGATAAGATCAAATTTAAGGATGAGCTATTTTTTTATCTGTCAACTGTTCGGAACCGGAATTTGATTACAGCTAAGCAGCAGTTGAAGCTGAAAAACACGGTCGTGAGCTTTTTTGGTTTGAGCGTCGGTAGTCAGGCAGCTTTGACCTGGATCATGCAATCTCGAGCTGAAAATATTAAAATTGCCGATCCTGATTATTTATCACCGTCTAATTTAAACCGCGTCAAATTCGGATGGCAGCAGGTCGGTCAAAAAAAAACAGAATTATTAGCTAAGGAAATACAAAAGATTAACCCGCAAACTAAGATCAACAGCATGATCCATACGGATAGAGCTAATGTCCGAAAAT
>Ga0156136_101_pt4 | contig 9721 bp, 10 predicted proteins | sample RifCSPlowO2_02_FD_107789 | JGI IMG/M metagenome (GOLD analysis project Ga0156136, IMG submission 107789) | Candidatus Roizmanbacteria bacterium RIFCSPLOWO2_02_FULL_38_10 | reverse complement strand
CATTTTCTTGCCCTTTAATATCACCAAAGTCGTTTTCATATTCTAACTCTTGCTCAATTTCTAACAGGCTTATCTTTTTATGTTTTTGAATCGGCTTGAGATTATTTAGATGTAGAATCAGATCAAGCAAACTCTTGACAGGATAAACATTGATGCCGGTGATAAGGGCGGCTTCGCTGGCATTACCATACGGGACAAAAAGATTATCTATACCTTTTTTGGCAGCAAGATAGGCAACCAATAGGACTCCGGGCACCGGATGAATCGTGCCATCTAGTGACAACTCGCCAACCATAATACTGTTTTTCAAATATCCACCGTCAGCAATCCCGGCAGAAGTCAAAATACCAACAGCTATCGGCAGATCAAATAATGATCCTTCTTTCGGAATATCGGCCGGTGCTAAATTGACGACTATTCTTGAACCCGGCATTTCATAATTGCTGTTGTAAATCGCTGTCCTGACTCTTTCTTTTGATTCATCTATGGCTTTATTCGGTAACCCGACTATCGTCAGACTTGGAAATCCGCGTGATGCAACATCAACCTCGACCTTTATAAGTACCGCTTCAAGCCCGATGGTAGTTGCGGATAAGACTTTTGATAACATATTTTGCAGCACAATAAGTTTATAGGTATCAATATTTTTTTTCTACGGACTATAGTCAACAAAATACGATATTAAGATTGAGATGACAGGATAAATAATTATTTTCTCACTCTGGATATTTCAATCAGGATAGTCTCGAGAATAAGTGCGATCGGAACCGAAAGAAGTATACCCAAAAATCCGCCCAGCTTACCGCCGATTGTCAAAGCTATTAAGGTAAAAATCGGATGGAGTCCGACAGCTCGTCTCATCACAACCGGAACAATAATATTATTCTCGAGCTGCTGAATCAGGATATAAAGAACTATCGTATAAACTGCCATGATAGGGGAAATTGACAAAGCCACTAAGATTGCGGGTATTGCCGAAATCGTCGGTCCGATCATCGGCACAATCTCAAGAATTCCAGCCAGAACAGCCAAAGGCAGCACGTATTTCATCTGCAGCACCATTAATCCAAAATATGTTGATAACCCAATGATGGTCATCAAAACAATCTCTCCCCACATCCAGGCTGAAAGTCTCTTTTCGGCTTTATTTAAAATAATAACAATCTCACCGGCTTTTTTCTCACTTAAAAATTTATATAAAAAACTTTGCATGAACTTCTCTTCTGCCAGAAAGTAAAAAGTGAAAAAAAGTATTGAAACAATGAAAATCACATTTGAAAAAAGCCTGCTAACGACCTGAATGATATTTTGGGTAAGATCAGGCAATAAACTCGTCAGTGAATTAAGGTTAATATAATCCATGGATTCCGGGAAAATATTAGTAATCAGAAGCGGTAATGATTTGACAAAAAACAAGCTCTCCTGAAGAAGAGGTGGGATAACAACTGAAAAAATAAATAAAATCAGGATAATTGAAGATATAAAAACAATTATCGTCGAAAGCAACCTTGGGATTTTGATACTTTCAAGATAATTCACCGCGGGTTTTAAAGCACTCATCAGGATAAATGCCAAGATGAGCCCGAAAATTAACTCCCTGACCTCCCAAATGACCTGAAGAGAGATAATAAAAAATACCGTGAAGATAATGGTTCGTGATGATATTTCTATTTTTTGGGGCATTTTGATTAATGTTATATAAAAAAAGGCGGTAATTTGCAACAAGCGGCTATCTGGCCAAGGTCAGGGCAAAAATGCGGGCCGCTCCGCCAGCCTTAAGCCGACGGGCAATCTCTTTTATCGTTGATCCGGACGTCCAGACATCATCAACGATAATCAAATCCTTGCTGTTTATTTGACGCCTTTGGCCTTCAACTCTAAAAACACCTCTGACATTCAGATATCTTTCTTTCCCGGATTTAAAGGTCACTTGCGGCTTGGTGTCAATAATTTTTTTTATTAACGTGAAATTTATATCCAGATCTATTTTTTTGGATATTATCGTTGCCAGAATCTCCGCTTGATTAAAACCCCTCCCCTTAAGCCGATTAGAACTCAACGGAACAGCAATTAACAAAGGCTTTTCAGCAATCTCTAAATAGTTATTCAGTTCTATCAGTTTATTGACCGGTATCGAATTGACAAGATCAACCATAGCACTTGCTACTAACCGATATTTGATTTGTTTGATGATTTTCCTTACTAAAGAATTGTAATAGTATAAACTTTTGAGTCCGTCTAGCCCTCCACGGCGCTTGCATTTAGGATGAGTCAAACCGAAATAACTCGACTTCCGGCAATAAGGACAAATATCGCGGTCGATGACTTTCAGGTCTTTCCTGCAAGTTGAGCATATATATACACCTAAATCTCCGCAGCCAAAACAGTATTTGGGAAGAAGTGCATCAATTATACTTCGATAACTCACCACGTATAAATTATTGAATATAAGCGTTACCTTCGCTTAAGCAAACGGTTTCCGCCATACAAGCAAAATATGATCGGCAATATCAAGATAGCAAAATATTTGACTTTGTCTTTTTGGTTATCGGCTATATCAGACAAAGGAAATATCGCTATCGACCGTGACCTGATCCCGGACAGTGCCCCTTTTGAAACATAATTATTCAAAAGATTGACAATCAAATTAATATTCCCCCTGCCTTGAGCCAGAAACTGTTCTTTTACAAATCTTGAAGACGGAATCAGGATAATATGACCCTCCTTTTTTGACTGGGCAATGGCAATTAAATTCTGTTCTTTCATCTGGTTTTCTGCCGGCAACTTAATATTATTGGGTGAAATATCCAATGCATCACCTTTAACAGTCCAGGAATTTTTTTCTGTTTTAACTAATACGTCCGTCTTAAACCGGCTACCAATATTGATCTTGACTGATGATGTCCAGGGCAATGTCAATGATGCGATGCTGTTTAACTCAGTTGACTTTTCATTAAAATTGTCGGTCCTCAACCAATAAGGATACATGGTTAAAAAGCCGACCTGACCGGTGCTAAAGTTAGCTACTTCGGCCGTCTTTGACAAGACTAAATCCTGATTTAACTCCAAGCCATAATACTTAAATAAATTGAATAAATTATGTCCTGATTTTTGCGTAATCAGATCATCAGAAACAAAAATTCCGTCAACCATAAATAATATTTGACCACCGTTATCAATGTATTTTTCAAGCAGTGCAACCTGATCATCATTAAATTGAGTATTACCTATATCAGCAACAATTAAAGCCTGATACGAAGAATCAAACTTGTTTTCACCTGAAGCGGTTGCCTCAACCGGCTCCAGCTTAAACTGACGGGCTAAGACAGATTTCATGGTATAAAATTCATCCTGCCTTGGATCAAAGACTTGGGGCAAGCCGACTAAACCGATCTTAACATCCTCCTTGCGGCTCATTTTATAGATCGATGAGGCAATATCATATTCGAGACTATCAACATTTGTCGCCTGCGGAATTAATTCATTTTTATCCTTGTAGCTGATGACGATACCAAAATAACTTGATGAAACGGCATATTTATCTTTTTCGATTTGGGAAAACTGCAATTCGGGTATATTGTATTTCTTGGCTTCCTCCTGGTCCTTATTATTCTTTTTCGGATCAGCAAATTGGATACTAATTTTTTTACCGTTCACTTTTTTAAATTCATTGACTAAATCAACGACGTCAGTCTTTAGAGGACTTAAAGCCGCAGGTAAGTCTGAAGTGATAAATAATTTAATCGTGACTTTATCATCCAAATCCCTAATAATTTTTTTGGTTGAGGTGGCCAAACTGTATGCCCGGCCGGGAGAAAGATCAACCCGAAACGGTAAATAAACAGCTGCGTAATTCAAAATAATTACTCCTAAACCAATAGAAACCAGAAATGTAAAATTATTTTTACCGGCAAATGTGAGTAATTTTTTTATCAAATTTCTGATCATATTATTGCCGAGATTTGAGATTAACTATAGTTAAGTAAATAAAAAAATAAGATACTGATCCAAAATATATTAAAGACCTTAAATCGATAATGCCTTTAAGGAAACTGTTGTAATGGTAAAGAGGCGTATACATATTGACTATTTCCAAAAAGACTCGGGGAAGAATCGGTGCAAAAAAATCTCCTCCGGCTGCAACACTAAGGAATAACACCACTATTGAAACAAGAAAAGCGACGATCTGATTTTTAGTAAGCGATGAAAACCAAATGGATACCGATAAAAAAAGCCCAATCAAAAAGATAACGCCAAGATATGAAACTATAACTTCCGTAATATTTACCCGGCCAAGATAATTCACCGTCAAAGGAATCGATAACGTCAATACAAGTGCTACCAATGAATATATAAACGTGCCCATATACTTACCCCAAACTATGATTTTTTCATTTATAGGCAAGCTTAAAAGCAACTCTATTGTCTGCAATCTTTTTTCCTCAGAAAATACCCTCATCGTCAAAGCCGGTATAAAAATTAAAAGCAACCACGGTATCAGATCAAAAAATGGCCGGAGCGAGGTATTCCCTCTTAAAAAAAGGTCTTTCATAAACAAGAAGTTAGCAAAAACGGCAAAAATAGCAGCAACAATATATCCTAATGGATTATTAAGATAGAAATTTATTTCTTTGCGGGCTAAAACCCATGATTTTGACATAAAATATATTTAATTACCGGTCGCTTTTTTAAATAATGCTTCCATAGCCGTATCCGTCTTTGGTTTTGGACCATCATATACAATAATGCCTTTATTGATGATGATGACTCTCGTAGCGACATCGACGACTTCAGACAAAATGTGTGTCGATAAAATTACCGTTCTTTTCTTTCCCAGTTTCTTGATCAGATCCCTGATTTTTTCTTGTTCCAGCGGATCAAGCCCTGAAGTCGGTTCATCAAAAATGATGATCTTTGGATTTCCGATTAAAGCTGCAGCAAGACCCACCCTTTGCTTAAAACCACGTGACAGCTCTTCTATCTTTGAAGATAAAACATCGGAAATACCTGTCTCTTCAATGATGGATCTTAAAAAATCACCGGTTGAATTTTTTGTATCAACGATAAACTGAAGGTATTCATCTACCTTCATATCCGTATACAAAGGATTATTTTCAGGAAGATAACCAATTTGAGTCAAAACATTAAGGCGTTGGGCAATCGGATCTTCGCCGTCAAGGCGAACCGATCCTGAAGTAGGCTTCAGATAGCCGACAATTATCCGCATGGTCGTAGTTTTACCAGCCCCGTTTGGACCTAAAAACCCGATTATTTCACCCTCACCTATCTTTAATGAAATATCTTTTAAAACTTCTTTTGTATTAAATTTTTTTGATATCTTATCTAGAACGATCATGTTTCAATTGCTCAAATATACTAAAAAAAAGCCTATTGTTCAAGCAGATCCGGTCTTTTTTGCAGAGTCAGTTCAAAGGCTTTTTGAATTTTCCATTTCTCAATTTCAGCATGATTACCTGATAATAATACTGAGGGGACTGAAAATTTGTTGTAAATCTCCGGTCTCGTGTACTGGGGATATTCCAAGAGCTTAACTTTTTTTATTCCTTTTTTTTTAAGCTTTTCCAATAATCCGTTTTCACCAATAATGTCAATTAATCGATTAATCGTAATTTCAAAAAAAGATTCTTTTTCTGTTGCATCAGTTTTTTTTAAAACACCGGGAATCAAACGAACAATAGAATCAACAATTGCTGCAGCAGTTATTTCGCCACCGGTCATGACAAAATCACCAAGCGAGACTTCTTCATCAATATAATTTGTCACCCGCTCGTCAACTCCCTCATAATGACCAGCAATAAGAACGAGATGGTCGAGCTTTGAATATTGTTGCGCTATTGATTGATCATAGACACGACCACGCGGAGAGGTTAAAACAATTCGCTCATTACATTTGACATTGTCGATTGCGTCCTTAATGCAATCGACTCGAAGTACCATCCCCGCTCCTCCACCATATGGCCGGTCATCAACTGTCTTATATTTGTCTTTAGCAAAATCACGCAGATTGATGATTTCAATATCGACTAATTTTTTTTTGATTGCCCGACTGATGATACTTTCTTTGAAAAAAGAATTAAGCATATCGGGAAAGAGGGTTATGACGGAAATTTTCATGGTTATATTATAGAATGATCAAGGCTCAAGTCTCAATGATCAATAAATGATCAAGTATTCAATGTTCAAAATTTGATCATTAAAAGATTGGTAATTGATTGATATTTGATTATTGATAATTGATAATTTAGATTATGAAGCGTATTATCCTCAATCTCATCCGTTTCTATCAAAAAACCAGCTTTTTTCATAATTATTTTTTTCGGCTTTTTTTCCTATCTGACCGCGTCTGTCGCTTCATGCCGACTTGCTCACAATATTCATACGAAGCAGTTGAAAAATATGGAGTATTAAAAGGAACTTGGTTGACATTAAAGCGAGTTCTCCACTGTCATCCTTGGAGCAAAGGTGGATTTGATCCGGTAAAGTAAATAAAACGCTACGAATAAATTACCCATGGAGATGATTTTTACACTAAACGGATGATTAATTACTTGAAATAATGGTTCAATCCTTGGCACCGGCCAGCTGTGATACATATTTAAAAAACTAATAAGGGATAAATATAAAAACCAAGGTAATAATTTTCTGTATTTTACGGACGCCAAAAGCAAAAAAGGCAACGGCAACATCAGATATCGCTCATGCATCTTGGTCAGAAATAAAAAAGCTCCAAGTCCAAAAAGCGCCAGTGCTAAAAAAATATTTTCCGGAGTTATTTTTTTGTTCTTCAACAAGTAACCAGTAACCAACAACCAGAAAACTGCAACTAAAATATATCCCCAAATCCTATATGAAATTCCAAAAACAAATGGAGCAATGTCTTTGATGCCTTCAAAATATGTTATTAATATCCAGAAATTAAATGCACCGTTGGTCACAAAGGGCAAACTTTGTTTCGTCAGAATCTTATCAATAAATATTGAGTATGGCGTGAAAATATCATGCAGTTTGATAAATGGTAAAAAAGAAATCCAAAAAATTATATTAGCAATAATAAATGCATAAATAATATTCTTTACATTATTTTTTTTAATAAAAAATAAAATGTAGAACGGTAAAAAAACCAGAACTGTTGGTTTGATTAATATTGCCAAGGTAAAAATAACATTGCTTAATAAATGCCTTTTTGAAAAAAACAGAAAATAAAAAGAGAAAACAATGAATAAAAGTGGAATAACATCTATCTGACCCCACAAGGCGCTGTTATAAAAAAACGCCGGATTAAATAAAATCAGTGCGGCAATAATTAACGGGGGTTTTTTATCCGTCGGATTCATTTTTTGGGCTATTTTATATGACATTGCTGCCAAACCAAGATCTGCAAAAATTGCCGGCAGTTTCATCAGCCCGGCAAGAAACATTCGAGATTCGATAAATAAGACAATTTTAGAAGGGAAAATCGGGAAAGTGATATTTAACCACCATGTTAGATTATAGATAATAGATTGTAGAGGGTAGATGATGTAAAACATAAAAAGTGAAAGCGGAGGATAATTGGGGAATTTACTGGCAAAGGCTTCTGACGACGGGATATTGTAAAAATCGCCAAAACCTCGCTGCCATAAATCTTTTGCCCAAGTGATGTGATTGTTGACATCAAAGCTGAAATCATAAAAAAGCAATAAAATTCGTAAAATAAATCCTAAAAAAAATAACCCAAAAAAAAATCTTTTCTGATTGGTCATTGATAATTTATTTATAAATTTCCCGACGATGTCCGACTCTCAATACTACTATTTTATCTTTATCAATATCAAAGACGACGCGAAAATTTCCGATTCTAAATCGAAAAGAACCGATAGCAGGATTAATAAGTTTCTTTGAATAAAAGAGAGGTTTCTTTATGAATATTTCCATCTTCTTTCTGATTCGTTTTTTGGCAACAATATCCAATTTTTGAATATCTTTTACCGCAGTTTTAGTATAAACCAGCCGATAAATCATGTAACATTAAAGATTTCCAAATACTTGATCGTGGGTAAGATAGTCACCCTTTTTATACTCTTGTCTGGCCTTTTTAATGCTTTTAAGATAATCTTTATTAACTAAGGCTAAAAGGTCTTCAAAAAGATCAATATTTACCAAAACTGAAGTAATTTTGCCTTTTTTGGCCACTAAAAGATAATCTTTTTTTGCAGTAATTTCTTTTAAGGTGTCAGCCAAATTGTTTCGCAAAACCGTAGTTGTAATTACATTCATACAATTCAATTGTACATTTATTATGTAATGTTTGTCAAGTAATATTAAATACGACATTTTAATTAGTCTTAGTCATTTTGAAAAAGCAGACGCATGTTTGTTATACTGTTTTTATGCAGGAATCAGCCGGGGAAGCGCCAATAGCCTTCACGCCTCTAAAAGAACCGGACAGTCAATTGGGCGTTCCAATACCCATGTATCAGCCTGCGTCCCCTGGCATGAAGCTCCAAGAGTCTTAACCGGGGAATATAATACTCACAATCCTGAAGCACAATTAGATTTTCCTATCGTTGATCCGGCCAATCCGATTAGATACCCTATTCCAATTGTACGAAATGCAGCCGGATTAACAGGGGTACCTATTCCGTCATCATCATCTACCGCAGAAGAATCACTACCTGATGTTTGGTGAATGATTAATTGATTTGATTTACCGGAGAGCCCTTTAAGAATCTCTTCATATCACCAATAAAAATATTTGTTACTACTTTTTTTTATTAACGTCTGGTTTTATTTTATGGAGAATCACAGAACCGAAAGCGATATAGATAATAGACTGGAAAAAAGGAATCTGGAGATTAATAAATCGATCCAAGACAGCAAACAATGTTGTCGTCACTACGATGAGATGAAGACCGATTTGATACAACTTTCCAAAGGTAATAGTAAAGCTTAATAATTTTGAAATTATCCAGAGAATTATTGATAAAAAGGCAAGATATATCAGATTCCATAATGAGAAAAAGATAAAAATTGCAATAAATACCAATAAAATCATCATGGGTAAAAGATATTGAAGAATCCCTGAAAATTTATCCCCGATATTTCTGATAAACTCCCTGTTGATGACTATATTTGGGACTTTTTCAAGCGAAGTTACATCCAGTCGACCATTGGATCTTTTGGTAATCAAATAATTTTTGGTCAAAAGCACAAGCGTATCATAATTGTCAACATCCTCGAGCGTGGCTTGGGTATCTATGACCAAAAGATTTTCTTTTTTAACATCGTCAGGCATGTCATCTTTTTTATTTTCATCAAACAGAGGTTGCAATTGATCAGGTTTAATAAAATAAGGCTCTGGGACATTGGTTTGCGCTTGGCCATTTTTAATGGTGATGACAAGCTCTGAAGGATATGTATTAACAATTTGAGAAGGAACCTTATGAAAGGCATCACTAACAGGACGAAGTATTTTTGCTCCGATAACCGCGGTGACAATTATTGAAAAAACGAAAAAAAAGAAAAAATAGAATTTAAAACTGAAACTAAGAGGCGCTTTAATGACCTTTTTGTAGTAAGTGATTGAAGTAAATGTCCCTGCTAGAGCTTGCCAAAATGTCTTCAGCTTGTTCACAATATATAGTATAACATTTCAGGTCTAAAAATAATATTCTCCGCAATCTTTAAAAAAACTGCTCATGAGGCAGTATTTATCACAATT
>Ga0156136_154_pt2 | contig 10343 bp, 9 predicted proteins | sample RifCSPlowO2_02_FD_107789 | JGI IMG/M metagenome (GOLD analysis project Ga0156136, IMG submission 107789) | Candidatus Roizmanbacteria bacterium RIFCSPLOWO2_02_FULL_38_10 | reverse complement strand
TAATGCTTGTCCTTTTTTCATCTGACTCCGACTGTAAAATTATAACTTTTGGATTCCGGACCTGATTTTTTGATGTTTATTCCGGTTACCGTAAAATCAACGGAAATTGTATTTTTCCCGTTTTCATTACCAAGACGGGTGAATTGTAAATTTGAAATTAAAGTATTCATGCTATTAAGCCGGTCACTCCCGATATTATCAGTTAAAATCAATTGGTTATTATTGAGTTGATAGGTCTGATTGACGCTATTTTTGAGAACTTGCAGTGAATCGGTGACTGTACCCGGAGAAGCTGGAATGATAATATCGTCAGCGCGTGAGATGTCATAAGATAAGCGATTGATGATAAAGCTGACATTCTGCTGGACCTCCGAGGTCGACTCGGTTTCCTTCTGAAGTTCCAGAGAGGAGCTGAATATATCAGTTAAGACCAAAAGCAGGATCATAAATATTCCCATAAAAAGCAGCATTTCGATGAGTGTAAATCCGTGGGAATTTTTTTTATTCATATTTTATGGTGAATAATTTACTGTGACATCATAAAGAACCGGTGTCTGAGATGGGTCTCCGGATGATAGGAATGCCTTATAACGGAGGCAACGTCCGGGATTCTCAAATCCTGAGCCGTCATCATCAGCCGGTATCGCTCCGACAATTGTTGCATTATCCGTGGTTGTGAAAAAACTACCTGATGTTTTGTCAGGTCCCACGAATGAAAAGGTGACGCCACTACAATTACCCGAGACAGGGTCGCCGTCGGCTACTGCAATCTGTAATTTAATGTCGGTTTGAGCAGGCCGGGATATTGTCGATGTCAGCCTGTTAAAATATGTAGTTTGAGTACCGGGATCAAAAGTACTTGATTCAAATTCACCGGATGAAGCATATTGTCCTCCAGGACCGCCCTCGATGATTTTAAATTCAGCGGTCGGATCACCGGTGACCAAATATGAATAAGCATCACCGTCAACTTCAAGTACTGATGAAACACCATTTATTCCGGTATTGAGTTCCAGCCCGCCGCAATGCGTCGGATGGGTCTCGTCAGTGATATCGATTACCTGATATTCCTCTCCCGCAGTGCCCACAAGAATCGCTTTATTGCCGGTGACGACAGTGACGCCCCGTGGACTCATCCCATTAGCTTCATAACTGCCGATAACTGCTCTTGTAGATGTTTTTGCGTCGGTATTAATGATAAAAAATTCCGGCTTTGATGAAGAACCGCCGGTTGCCAGATATGCTCTGGTGCCGGTAGTATTGACATAGACTTCTTTTCCGCTTTCGCCATTTACATCAGCCCAACCGACGACCCTTAGATCATTTGGATTGCTGGCATCGACGATAACAAGCTCCAACATGGCGTTTGAACCGACAGCGACATATACGTAATTACCGATAACATAGATTTTTTCTGCGGTGCCAAACATGGAGACATATACACCGTTAATATCAATCATAGGCCGATTGCCGAACTTAGATGATAAATCAAAATTATAGAGTTTATTGCCGGTTGTCATATAACCGATATTTCCCATGACAAATACACCTTTGCCATTACCATTGCCCGGAGCGTCAAAGTATCCTGCTTCGGTATAAGGCGTGGTAGTTAAATTCACGATATCAATTTCCTTGCCATTATTATCGGTTGCCAGAAAAGCATAATTTTGTTCTCCAAAGACGGCATTAGTTTTATATCCATCAAAAGTCCCGAGAATAGTTGCAATCGGCGGATTTGTATTGGTTAAATTAACATTTGCAAACGAGACTCCGGATGCATTATCACCCGTTCCGGCAAATGCCCGTCCTTCAATAGAAGTGATAGCGTTTGCGACACCGCTTTTGGGGAGGTCAAGAGCCGTAATGGACAAATTCGGCTGGCACCATAATCCTTGCCCACCGGATCCCAAGATCACCTCTCCTCCTTGATCATTTGTCACTGTAACGCCGTTTTTCGTACCGGCGTTAAAATCACTTTCTGTTGTTTGGGTAAAAGCAATATTATCCAAATATCTTGTTAAGTATAGAGTCGATTGGATTTGATAGGGAAGCGGGTCGGTCCAAGATACATTTACAACTGCTTGTTTTGTCGAAGGATCAGGGCTACCGCCGGTCGTGACAATAGCCCCGGTATCATCTCTGTTGACGGATGAAATTGATACACTTCTTGTAAAACCATTAAGAGTTAGCGGATTTTCAGCCCAGGTGTAAGTATTTTGATTAACAACTGGATGATAAATACCATTGACTGAAAAATTATCCCAACCTGCTTCCCTGATAACCCGAACACGTTCAACCGCCTCCTGTAATGCATTTAATGCATGCTGTCTTTGGTAATATTGAGCCCGTCCGCTTCTTGACGCTACGAACCCGGTTATTATTGCCGGCAAAACTATAGCTGTCAGAGCAATAACCATCAAGAGTTCGATCAGAGATTGCCCTTTTATTTTTTGACTTTTCTTTTTCATATTAATTTACTCCGCTTATAACACCAAAACGGTTTAGCATAATTGTCTGTTGTTTACCGGTCACTTGGTCTATCAGGCCAATTGAGTTTGCAGCCGGATCAAAATTAAGTATTGCACCACTTAGTGTGGCAAAAACTAACTGATTATCAGGTAATGTGATCTGGTTAAACAAAATATTATCTCCGAGGCTGACAGTGAAATTACGGTTATCAGTTGGTGAATAATTTATGTCCCGAAAAAGAACGTAATTATTTTGATTGAAACGAATGCCATAACTTTGGGGACGTAAAGATAAAGTACTGTCCCCAACCATTGCCTTCAGCTGTTGATGATTAAAGTCTGCCATTAAAGTATCAACTGTGGTCCGTAGCGATGTCCGGGCTTTTGATCCAAATAGGTTAATAGAGGCTAAAGTAATGAGTATTGATCCGATTGCGATAGTCAGCATCAACTCAGCAGTAGTTATGCCAGTTTTTTTTGCCATATGATTTATCTTTGACCAATTTGACTGATAAGGCCGTAAATTGGGGCAATGATTGACAGCATCATGCCGCCAATCAAAACCCCGACAAAAACGAGCATAATCGGTTCGATTAGTGCCGTGATTGTCCGTAAGCTATTAGTCACCTGATAATCCAGAAAATCCGAGATATCAAGTAAAGATTTATCTAAAGTACCACTTTTTTCACCGGCTTCGACAATTTTGATCATGATGGAGGGAATTGTTTTTTTGTCGGATCGTAAACCTTCAGAAAGTCTTTTTCCCGATGACACCGTCTCCCGGCAATTATGGATAATTCTGGCGATATCTCCTCGCAGGACGACATCCTCAGTTAATTCCAGTGCATTGGTGATCGGGATGCCTGAGTTCAATAAGTAATATAAGTTGCGCGAAAATCTTGTTAAATCAATCTGTTTAATCAAAATTGAAACTAACGGCAAATGAAAGAAAAGCGAATAAAATTGGCGTCGTCGTGATTTGAATAAATAGAACATTCCAATTATAAAAGCCGTTAGCCCTATAAGCATTGGAATTGTGTTTTTCGTCATGACGCCCGAAATAAAGATTAAAATTTTTGTTGGTAACGGCAGGGTGACTCTAAGCTGTGAAAATACCTGAGCAATTTTAGGTATGACAAAAATTAGAATAACTAACATCACGCCGATAAAGACTATGCATATCAGAATCGGATAGGCTAGCGCCGATTTAATCTTATCCGTGAATTCACTCTCTTTCAATATAGAATTTTTTAAGTCTTTTAGTGCGACATCCAATGTCCCTGATTCCTCAGCTGCTTTGACTAAATTAATTGTGACTTTATCAAAGACCTTAGGAAATTTTGAAAAAGATAAATATACTCTTTTACCTTGAATTAAGTCGTCCCGCAGCATCTCAAGCATTTTTTTCTGGTTTCCTTTAGCGTCTTCAAGAAGAGAATCCACTGCCTCAAGTATCGAAATACCAGACCCCAACATTGTCGAGAAATTACTGACAAATCCGATTTTATCAGTCGTTGACAGCGAAATATTTTCTGCTTTCATGATTGAACTTTGGTGACGCGCAAAACTTCCTCAATAGTCGTTAATCCTTCGGCAATTTTTTCAATTCCGTCATCAAGCATTGTCGTCATTCCCTCTTCAATGGCTGCCTTAATAATCACATCGGAATCTGCTTTTTCAACAATCATTTTTTTAATATTTGGTGAGACCTCAAGGACCTCGAAAATCCCGATGCGTCCCGAGTATCCGGTGTTATGGCAGATTTTACAACCTGATCCTTTATAGATTCGGATTTCTTTTTGGGTGGCAATTGACAGAAAATGTCTGTTAATGACATCAGTAGAGAAAAATTTGCTCAATTCCGCTTCGGGGATCAAATATGAAATCCGGCAGTTATCGCATATTTTTCGGATAAGTCTTTGAGCAATAATGACATTGACGGTTGAAGATACTAAAAAAGGCTCCACCTTCATATCGGTCAGTCTCGGCAGAGCTGTTGCAGCATCGTTGGTATGAAGTGTAGATAAGACTAAATGTCCTGTTAAGGCCGCATTGACGGCAATTCCCGCGGTTTCAACATCTCTGATCTCGCCGACAAAGATGACGTTTGGATCCTGTCTTAGGATAGACCGCAAGCCGGCGGCAAATGTGAGATTGGTTTTGGTATTGACTTGAATTTGGTTGATCCCTTTAAGGCGGTATTCGACCGGGTCCTCAATTGTAGTTATATTTTTTTCTCTGGTATTTATGATTTTTAAGATCGCATAAATGGAAGTTGATTTTCCTGAACCGGTTGGACCGGTTGACAAAATCATACCGTATGATTTGTGAAATGCATCCTGAACTTTTTTTAGATCTTTATTGTTCATGCCAAGATCCGATAATGTAAATTTGCGTGATTTTGATGACAGGAGCCTCAACACGGTTTTTTCACCGTCGGCAATCGGGATTATCGAAACTCTGATATCAAGCATTTCTTCTTCAAGTTTCAGACGCATTTTTCCATCTTGTGCCGAAAGATGTTCATCGGTTCTCAGCTTTGAAGCGACTTTGATCCTGGTAATTATCCGGTCATGATAATTTTTGGGCAGAGTCAGGACATCATGTAAAATTCCGTCGATGCGGAATCTGACAAGCGAGTATTTTTCTTGTGGTTCAATATGTATATCCGATGTTTTACTTTGATAAGCATAATCTATTAGGAGATCAACAATTTTAGCTATCGGTGCCTGGTCAAGACTTTTATAAGTATCAAGGCCCAGACTGCTTTGCCCGATTAGCTGATCAATAATTTTTTGAAGCTCCTGGCGATACAGCTGGGTGGCATTATTAATATCATGCTCTAAGGCCAGATAGGGCGATACAGACAGATTTGTCTTTTGACTGATAAATGAAATAAGTTCGGTATTGCCGGGATTTGCCAGTGCTACTTTTACAACAGTGTCATCACGATAAAAGGGGAAAGCTTTATATTTCCTGGAAATTCTCTCCGGAAGGATATGAAAAACATCCTCCTGAATTGCAGTTTTTGACAGGGTGATAAAAGGAAGTTGGAGATGCTGGGCGATTAGACGACCGAGATTTTCCTCCGGAATATTATTCTTTTCGACAATGGCGTCAAAAAAAGAGATTTCTGCTGCCTTAGCAAACACCATCAGGTCCTCTGCATTTTTTTCCTGTATAAGTCCGCTTTGGACAACCAGATTTTTTAACTGTTCATCGGAAATTATCATACTAAAATAACAAACATCACTAAATTACAGTCTACATGAGTTTTTTTTTCGGTTCAACGAAGAATTTGAAGAAGTAAACGTTTTAACGCAGTTATGTCTTTTTCAATCAAGACGGATATAGCCATTATATTCGTACTATATCCTTTTATAAGGCTCAGTAATTTTAATTTGTGATTTTCATCCAACAGATCGATCTTTGTCAAGACGATTATTTCTTTTTTTTGCAGTAAATCAGGGTCATAATTTTTTAATTCTTTTCTAATTGTCTGATAATCGCTAACAATCTTTTTTGTAGTTGAATCAATACAATGGATTAATATTCTGGTTTTTTTTATGTGTTTCAAAAATTTTATTCCGAGTCCTCTCCCTTTTGAAGCGCCCGTAATCAGTCCGGGTATATCGGCAATTACATGTGTATCCATAGCTCCAAGATTTGGCTCAAGAGTCGTAAATGGATAATCAGCGATTTTTGCCTGGGCATTGGTGAGGCAATTTAATAGCGTTGATTTTCCGGCATTAGGTAAACCGATAATCCCGATTTCGGCGATGTATTGTAAGTTAAAATTCAAATGTTTGGTTTGTCCGGACACGCCGGATTCAGCCAGACGAGGAGTTTTGTTAAATGACGATCTAAGCTCCCAATTCCCACGACCTCCTTCTCCACCTCTTGCTACCAGTATTTTTTGTCCCGTAAACGTGATTTCTTTTTTCCACTCACTGTTTATATCAGTTATGATTGTTCCAATAGGTATCCGCAGAAGTAAATCCGATCCTGATGCTCCGTGTCTTTTCTTGGATTTACCGTTTCCACCGTCTTGAGCAGCGATTTTCCGGTCGGAGCGAAATTTATTTAATGCCGTTAAATTTGAAACACCGATGAAATACACGTCACCGCCCCGACCGCCATTGCCGCCGTCCGGACCACCTTTATCAATTCCTTTCTCGCGCCGGTATGAGACACAACCATCACCACCCTTACCGGCTGAAACTGTTAGAGTAATTTCATCTATGATCATGAGTAACGTATATTATAGCCGATCTTATCGTGATATAATCTAAGGATTACGGGAATAATGTCACGATGAAAAACCTTAAAGCTCATAATATTCACCCAAAAGGCCATGTTCATAAGAATTTGCAGGCTGAAGATTTAATCAAAAGAAGTATCGCGCGTAAAGAAGGCATTCAGTCCAAAGTAAAGGCTTTGGTTGTTAATACGGGTAAGTATACCGGTAGATCACCGAATGACCGGTTTATCGTCGATCTTGAATCCATACATAATAAAATTGATTGGGGTAGTATCAATGTGCCAATAGCAGATAAATATTTTCAAAAGTTATATAAAAAGATCACGGATTTCTTTTCAGCACAAAATGAACTATTTATCTTTGATGGCTTTGCTGGTGCTGACGATAAATACAAACTGCAGGTAAGAGTCGTATCGGAATATGCTTACGCGTCACTATTCTCGACCCATTTGTTCAGACGCCCCAATTTGGGGCAGTTAAAAAAACATAAACCTCAACTGACTGTAATGGTGGCACCAAGCGTCTTGGCAAATCCTGAAATTGACGGTACAAACTCAGAGGCTTTCATTATTTTAAATTTAGAGAAAATGATTGTTTTAATCGGTGGCAGTAAATACGCCGGTGAGATTAAGAAATCGGTGTTTACAATCATGAATTATTTATTGCCTGGTAAAAATGTGTTTCCGATGCACTGCTCGGCTAATACCGATGCCGATGGGAACACGGCGCTTTTTTTCGGCTTGTCCGGCACGGGCAAAACGACACTTTCAGCCGATCCGGGCAGATTTTTAATTGGAGATGATGAACACGGGTGGTCAGAAAATGGTGTTTTCAATTTTGAAGGTGGTTGTTATGCCAAATGCATTGATTTAAAAAGAGAAAATGAACCGCAAATCTGGAATGCAATTAGGCAGGGTAGTTTGGTTGAAAATGTGGTTACCAAAAGAAACGGGGAATTTGATTTTACCGACCGAAGCTTGACCGAGAATACCAGAGCCGCATATCCTTTGCATTATATTGAGAACGCCGTTTTATCTGGTATTGGCAAACATCCGAAACATGTAATTTTTTTGACTGCAGATGCCTATGGTGTCTTGCCTCCGGTTGCCAAACTGGATGAACAGGCTGCTATGTATCACTTCATATCCGGCTATACCTCAAAACTTGCCGGTACCGAGCGGGGCATTAAAGAACCGATTGCAGTTTTCTCCACTTGCTTTGGTGCGCCATTTATGCCTTTACCATCGGTCGTCTATGCAAAACTTTTAAAAAAATATTTACTGAAATACAAGGCTAAAGTCTATTATGTAAACACGGGTTGGTCAGGAGGGTCTTATGGAGTTGGCAAGAGAATCAGTATAAAAGACACCCGACAAATAATTACGGCAATCTTAGAAAATAAAATAGATCAATATGGTTATGACAAATCCAATGTTTTTAATCTCAATATCCCGAATAAAATTGATGGTTTAGATAGCCGGATTCTACGACCGCAAAGTCTTTGGGAGAAAAGTGGGCAATATGACCGTCAAGCCAAAAAGCTGGTTAGTTTATTTAACAAAAATATAAAAAAATTCAGTGATATTCCTGATAAAGTGATAAAATCAGGTCCACAAACATGAAACAATATAAAGAGGATGAACTTTATGCAAGAATAATAAGAAGAGATGAAGTAGCTTTATATAATTTCTATAAAACCCATCGCCAACCGCTTTATAATTTCATTTTAAGGCAAATTAAGGATAAAGCTGATGCAGAAGAGATACTCCAGGATGCTTTTTTAGGTTTTATTGAATCGCTGCGGGACTTTAGGTGGCAGTCAACGATGAAGACATTCCTTTTTTCGATAGCCAAAAATAAGATTATAGATAAACTGCGTCGCCGTAAACTAAAAAAAATATTATTTTCAAGTTTACCTAAGGGTTTTGTCGAATCCCTATCGACCATACTTCTTGATGATGAAATAGACCGTAAATTCGTGAGTCAGAAGATTGATAATATCCTTCAGAAGCTGCCAAATGATTATGCGACCGTATTGAGACTAAAGTATAAAGAAGGTTATAAAGTGCAGGAAATTGCCGGAATCATAAAATTGTCTTTTAAGGCTACCGAGAGTTTGATATTTCGGGCAAGGAAAGCATTTGTTATCGCATATAACAACTATGAGACCCAAGGAATTTATAAGGATAAAAAACAAACTCGACGAAGTCTACTCACTGAACCCCAATGATTTATATTTTGAAAAATTTACGAATATCTTCAAATATTTCAGTTCTTATTTAAAAATCTTTCCGTTTAAAATCATCGTTCCAATAACAATTTTAATGATTCTGGTTTTATATTTGCTGCTTGGGTTTTTATTAGTTAAGTTAGTTACGGTGCTCCAATACGGTTTTTAATGGCAGAGACCAGCGTTAGCTTATTAACACAATTGGTAGCATCGTGGATTTTTTTTACCAGGTATTTATTTGGCCTGGTTTTTTTTCCTTATCGGACCATGCGGCAAATCGTCAAAGAAAGAGATTATTATCAATTGGTTTATATCTCCGTATTTGTTTACGGCTATTTTATATTTGCGACCATGATGAGAAATAAAACGTTAAATCCGTATTTTTTATCTTCATCATCAGGCGCAATTTTTATTTTTTTTATAGCCACATTTCTATTGGTTACCAGTTTTTTTTATGTAATAGGACGGGTCTTCAAATTAAATGTTGATTATGAAAGTTTGGTTTTTTCCTTTGCTTACTCCCTGTCGCCGACCATCATATGGTTCTTTTTTACATCTCTTTTCTATTTCCTTATTCCTCCGCCAAGATCTTTTTCTTTTTTTGGTAAATCTTTCAGTTTATTTTTTTTGACTATATCGATCAGCTTGCTTTTATGGAAAGTCTTGTTGTTTTACCTGTCATTGAGATTCTCGCTTAAAACAGGTTTTTATCGGATCGTGATGATAATGATACTTTTCGCTATTTGGTTTATACCTTATTCGGTGTTGATGTATAAGTTCAGGATATTTCGAATACCATTCATTTAAACATGTAATACAAGAATATATGAAATTAACTAATCTAAAAACAGTCACGAAGAGAAGAAAATTTATCGAAATGCAATTAAATCTAAAGTTGAATAATATTGGGAAAACCTTAATTGATGATGAGAAAAATATACATTGTGAGAATTTAATTGGAGCAATATCTCTTCCCTTAGGGATTGCTGGTCCGATTAAAACACGTAGCTCGGATCTCGTTACGCGCAACTCGTATATACCCTTAGCGACAACTGAAGGAGCTTTGATTGCGTCGGTAAACCGTGGTTGTAAAGCCGTGACGCTTTCGGGTGGCGCCAAAGTATTTGTCGATAATGTCGGTGTTACTCGGGGGCCGGTGTTTCAAACTACAGGTTTAGAACAAAGTTTTGAATTTAGAAAATGGCTCATTGAACATCAAAAAGAGCTTGCCAATATTGCAGCTTCAACTTCAAAGCATTTAAATTTGTTAAATATGGAGATTCAGGTAATCGGTATTTATGTTTATGTCCGTTTCATATTTGATAGTCAGGATGCGATGGGGATGAATATGGTAACAATGGCTACGGAAAAGATCATCAATTAT
>Ga0156136_126_pt1 | contig 10579 bp, 9 predicted proteins | sample RifCSPlowO2_02_FD_107789 | JGI IMG/M metagenome (GOLD analysis project Ga0156136, IMG submission 107789) | Candidatus Roizmanbacteria bacterium RIFCSPLOWO2_02_FULL_38_10 | reverse complement strand
TAGCTTTTTTGGTTTATTGCTGTTTACGATCTTTTTAATTATGATGCAGCCGGATATGGGGACAGCTATTGTCATTTTTGGTTTGTTTATAACCGTCTATTTTTTATCCGGTTATAAAGTCGGATATTTACTGATGCTGATTCCTGCTTCAATCTTCGGTTTCTTTATTTTGGTCAAATCCTCACCATATCGACTGCAACGTTTCATGGCTTTTCTGAATCCGGATTCTGACCCATTAGGGATCGGATATCATATAAAGCAAATTCTTATTTCATTGGCAAATGGTGGTTTAATCGGCCGTGGTTTTTCTGCTTCAAGACAGAAATATCAGTTTCTTCCGGAAGCTCATACCGATTCGATTTTTGCGATATTGGGAGAAGAATTCGGTTTTTTAGGAGCTTCCGTTATCATTTTTTTATATATTATTTTGATCGTTCAATCCTATAAAATTGCCCAAGAGTCAAAGGATCGCTTCGGACGACTTCTAGCCGGTGCGATCTTTTCAGTCTTAGGTCTTCAGGTTGTTATCAATCTGGGCGGTATGGTAAATATGATCCCATTGACGGGTATTCCATTACCTTTCATCTCCTACGGAGGTTCCAGCCTAATGGTCTTTTTTGCACTGATCGGGATATTAAAAAATATCGAAGGCAGAAAGAATGGTAAAATACAGGAATGACGCAAGATAAAGCCAAACTAGCTGTTTTCGATATTGACGGTACCATATTCAGGTCGAGTCTAACTGTTGAGCTTGTCAATGGTTTTTTTCAGGCGGGATTATTTCCCAGAGAAGCCAAAAAAGACATGGAAAATGATTATCTGGCTTGGATTAACAGAAAAGGTGATTATGACACATTTTCTAAGAAATTAATCGAAATATTGCTTGAATATTTACCTAAATTAAATAAAGAGCGAGTAGATGTCATTGTGGACCAGGTAATTATGTGGCAGAAGGATCGAGTTTACCGCTTTCCGCGAGACCTAATAAAGAAATTACGTCATCAAAAATACTATCTGATTGCCATATCCGGATCACCCTCATACATTGTTAAAAAGTTTGCGTATAACATGGGTTTTCATGAAGCTTATGGTTTAAACTATGAAGTAGTTGACGGAATTTTTACCGGAAGAATCCTGAATATGAATCCGGTTGCACATAAAGAGATCGTACTGACACAAATATTGAAGAAGAACAACATCACAGCCGATTTACCGAAATCCTATGCTGTCGGTGATACTGATGTAGATATTCCGCTTCTTGAGCTTGTTGGTCACCCGATAGCTTTTAATCCGAATCGACAATTAGCAGAATATGCTAAAAAAAAGCGCTGGCAGATAGTCGTCGAGAGAAAAGATGTTTTATATGAGATTAAAAAATTCGAATTCGCTACTTAAATGAAAATTCTAATAAGCGGTGGTCATATTACACCAGCTTTGGCTGTTATAGATGAATTACCGGCTCCAATCAAAGCTAAGCTCATCTTTGTTGGTAGAAAACATAATCACATTTTTGATAATGAATTATCCTTTGAGTACAAAGAAATAGAAAAGAGACAAATTAAATTTATCGATCTTCATGCAGGCAGATTATCCGCATATTTAAGCATCTACACGTTGATAAATTTATTGCTTTTGCCTATCGGGTTTCTACAGGCATTATGGATCGTGTTACGATATCAACCCGAGAAAATATTATCATACGGTGGGTATCTGGGTTTTCCCATCACTTTAGCCGCAGCGATTTTCAGAATTCCCATATTCATTCACGAACAGACCATTAAACCGGGTAATGCCAATAGATTAGGTGCATTTTTTGCGGAAAAGATATTCGTTTCATTTCCTGAGACATTAGCCTATTTTAAACAGGAAAAAACTATCGTTACCGGTAACCCAATCCGTAGATCGCTTTTTGCAGAGTCCAAGAAAATGCTTTTTTTGAAAGATATTAAAAAAAATATTATTTATGTGACTGGCGGGTCCCTTGGATCGAAGAAAATAAATAGTTTGATAGAACAAATATTGCCTGACCTGTTGCAAGATTATTATGTCATTCATCAATGTGGTTCATATGATGATAATGTAGACTATTGTCGAATGAAGCAAATAAACCATCCGAATTATTTTATTCAACCACATTTTGACGATCAGGAATTGTCTCAAATTTATAGTCGGGTTGATCTTGTCATTTCACGGGCAGGAGCAAACACTATATTTGAGTTAATCGCGATGGAAAAGGCGGCGATATTGATTCCGTTGAAAATTGCAGCCTATGGTGAACAACAACATCACGCAGAAATGATGAAAAAAAATGGTGTCGCAAATATTTTTCAGGAGACGGGGGAAAGTCATGATCTATATATCATGATCTGTCAAATGATGAATGACCGTCATTCGTATCGAAAAAATTTTTTTAAATTAAAATCACTGTATCGGACAAATAGCGCCAAAGAAATATGTCGTATCTTACTTCAGTGAGAATACCGGTTTTTCTCATCTGTCTGACAGCGATTTTTTTTTGTTTATTGTTTTTTATCAGCAATATTTTTACCGTCAAAACTATCAACCTGGAGGGTGTAAACGATTTGTACGGTATAAGACAAACAAAAGGACAAAATCTTATTTTACTGAATATCAAATCTGTAAAAGAGAATCTGTATAAATTAAATCCAACGTTTAGTGAACTTACGATTACCAAAAAATATCCATCAACACTTCAGATTGTTGTCAAGTTAAGCCAAAAAATAGCTTTACTAAGGGTAGATCGGGGTTATTATACTCTCACCTCTCAGGGTAAAGTGTTGAGTCGGACACGATCCGAAAAATTAGACAATGGTTTGACTGTCATATCATATTATCAAAATTTTAATTATGATGATTATCACGTTGGTGACATAATTGACCAGACTGATATTCTGACAGCGTTGCTTTTACTTCTTGAATTACGGAAGATGAATTTTGTTATCAGCAGACTTGATATTAATGGACCGGATATGTTAGTATTTAGAACGAGTGAGAATCAAGAAATAAAAGCTAGTAGTGAAAAGAAATTGGAAGAGCAATTAATTGATTTGAAGAATTTAATCGTCAAAATTAAAGTCGAAAATATTAATTATAAATCAATTGATTTAAGATTTAATAAACCGGTGATTAAAATACGGTAAATATGGCTGAGCAAATAATAACGGGAATTGATATCGGTACCAGTAAAATTGTTTCCATCATTGCCGGGCTGTCTGCTGAGGATCGAACTGCTCGGATAATGGGTTTTGCCACGGTTGATTCCCGCGGTGTCAGAAAAGGTCAGATTGTTGATATCGCTCAGGTTTCAAGCGTTCTGGAGGAAAGTATTGAAAAAGCCGAGAGGATGGCTGGGGTCAAAGTTAATTCGGCATACACAACTGTTGGTGGTCCGCATATCAGCTCAATTAATTCCCACGGTGTTGTTGCCGTCTCACAACCAGAAGGAGACATCACTGCATCAGACATCGATCGAGCTATTGAAGCAGCAAAAGCAATTTCATTATCTTCTACCCGTGAGGTTATTGAAGTTATTCCTCGGGAATACATTGTTGATGGCCAATCGGGCATAAAAAATCCGGTAGGTATGAGCGGAGTCAGACTGGAGGTAAATACCCACATTATAACGGCATCGGTAACTAATTTAAAAAACATTGAACGATGTCTGACTGATTTAGGCATCTCTGTTGATGGCTTTGTATTTTCAGGACTGGCTTCATCGCTTTCCGTCATTTCAGATACAGAGAAAGAATTAGGTGTGGTACTTGTTGATATCGGAGGCGGAAAAACTGACATTTGTATTTTTCTGGATGGCGCCCTGTCTTATTCATCATCGATTCCGATCGGCGCCAGGCATATTACCAATGACATTGCTGTCGGTTTACGGATTTCACTTGAATCAGCTGAAAAAATTAAATTATTTTTGATGGATAAGAAAAACGTCAAACGAAAGCTCGATAAAGAAACGTTATCGAAAAAAGATGATATTGATATTAATGATTTACAACTAATTGAGGGTTTATCAACCGTCTCATATAAGACGGTTATCGAGGGGATAATGAGACCTCGTCTCGAGGAAATTTATGAAAAGGTTTTTGCTGAGATTGAAAGAAGTGAACTGGCTGATCAGGTGCCCTCAGGTCTTGTCATCGTCGGTGGTGGTGCTTCAACTGTCGCCTCAGTAGAAGTCGCCAAACAAATCATCGGGATGAACGCCAGGATAGGTACACCTCAACATGTCACCGGATTAATTGATGAAATTATGTATCCACAATATTCGGCGGTTGTCGGTCTTTTACTTTATGCAAAAGACTTTCATGAAGAAAAAGCCAGATTAAATATAAAAGATTTTAACTCGATATTACGTAGTTTTTCGGTTAAGGGGTCAGTAAAAAAGGTTGTCAATATATTTAAATCATACATTCCTTAATTTTTTTTAAATACAGATATGTTAGTCAAACCAAAAGCAGGTCAGCCGGCGCGAATCAAAGTAGTCGGGATTGGCGGTGGTGGTGGAAATGCCATCTCAACCATGGTTGCCGAAGAGGATATTCAGGGAGTTGAATTTATTGCTTTAAATACGGATGCTCAGGCACTTCTCAAAACCAAAGCCGATGTTAAAATCCAAATCGGAGAAAATCTGACAAAAGGTTTAGGGTCGGGTGGTGATCCGGAAATAGGGTTGAAAGCTGCAGAGGAATCCCGCGAAAAAATAAAAGAAGCGATCGAGGGAGCGGATATGGTATTTATTGCTTGTGGTGAAGGTGGCGGGACAGGCACTGGTGCATCACCCGTCATAGCCGAAATAGGTAAAGAAATAAATACACTTGTTGTAGCCGTTGTTACCAGACCTTTTAATTTTGAGGGGTCAAGACGCAAAATGGCAGCAGATGATGGTATAAGTAAACTGAAGGACAAAGTTGATACGCTAATTATAATTCCAAACCAAAAAGTTCTGGAAATAATTGATAATAAGGTTAGTGTAACTCAAGCATTTAAACGGATTGATTCGATCTTACACCAAGGTGTTAAGGGTATTGCCGAACTAATCACAACTCCGGGATTAATTAATGTAGATTTTGCCGATGTAAGGTCGATCATGAAAGATGCCGGTACAGCTTTAATGGGTATTGGTATTGGCTCTGGTGATAAACGGACTGGTGTAGCCATAAAGCAAGCAATTTCTTCTCCGCTACTTGAGACATCGATTGAAGGAGCCAAAGGCGTCCTATTCAATATCGTCGGTGGACCGGATCTGTCAATGCTTGAAGTTGATGAAGCTGCATCTATAATATCAAAGATTGTCGATTCTGATGCGGAAATTATATTTGGTGCCGTCATTGATGAAAAGATGATGGACCAGGTTAAAATAACGGTAATTGCCACTAAATTTGATGAAAACAGACTGAGACTTTTGCGATTAAGAAATAGACCAACGTCGCTTTCACACGACACCGCTGAAGAGGAAGATATAGATGATTTTTTTATTTCAAAAAATGAGGTTGTCAAAGAAAAAAATAAAACGGAAAATGTTAACAAAGAAACGGAAGAAGCGGAGACAAGTTCAGATTTAGACGATACGGAATTTGATGTCCCGACGTTTTTAAGACGCAAATAAAAGAATGGACACATGCGTCTACTCGTACATGCATCAAGCTCAACAAACCAAGTATATGAACGAGTTCTGTGCCTCACGTGACATGTACTCGTATCCGCATTCGTGTCCTATATCAACAATATATGAATGATCAAACGATCAAATGCCCCGGTTGTGGACTGCTGATACCCCTATCTGAAACGCTGACTAAACAGTTGCATGATGATATCGAATCGAAATTAAAGCTTGATTTAGAAAAAGAAAAACAGTTATTTTTTCAAAAAGAAAAAGCAAAAATGTGGGAGATAGCACAACAAAAAGCCAAAGAAAAAATTGCCGTTGAAATACAAGAAAAAGATGAAGTCCTTGAAGAACAAAAAAAACGCTTATCTGACCTAGAAAAACAGGAGATAGATCTTCGTCGAGCCAAGCGCGAGGTCGAAGAAAAGCATAAACAGATGGCATTAGCTGTGGAGCGTAAAATTGATGAGATACAAAAGCAGACTTCGGATAAGATCCGCAAAGAATTGGAAGACAATTCTAAGTTGAAATTGGCAGAGAAAGAAAAACAAATAGATCAAATGCGAAAAACGATCGAAGATCTAAAAAGAAAATCCGATCAGGGTTCAATGCAGATTCAGGGAGATGCCCTGGAGAGCGATTTGAAAAATTTACTGTCCCAAAATTTTCCCGGGGATCTCATCAAAGATGTCCCGACGGGCATCACCGGGGCTGATCTCGTTCAAGAGATAAATGCCCGAAATGGAGTTAATACCGGTATCATTCTTTGGGAATTAAAAAATACCAAAGCATTTAGTCAAATTTGGGTGGAAAAAATGCGTGATGATCTTGCAAAAGCCAAAGCAGATGTCGCAATTTTAGTTACCAGGACGTTACCTGAAGATATCAAAATTTTTGGCGAAGTAAAGGGCATTCTTGTAGTTGAGATTGCATATGTATTACCCCTGGTACATGTTGTTCGCAGTAACCTTATTGCCATGTACAAGCTCCGTAAGTCGCTTGACGGTGGAAACAAAAAAATGGATTATTTGTATCAGTATTTATTAAGCCCGGAATTCAAAGCTAAAATAGAGAACATCATTAATGCATTTTCTAATTTAAAAGAAGAATTGGATCGGGAGAAACGGGCTATGACAGCAATCTGGGCTAGACGTGAAAAAGAAATTGAACGAGTCATCTCATCAACAGCCGGATTATATGGTGATTTGCAGGGTGCTACTGATTCTGCATTACCCAAGATTGATCGTTTGGAATTGACTGCAACTTCCAAAAGCGGGATTGATAAGGAAACGGATGAATTATCTCAAGATGAAATGCCTTTTTAAATTTGTTTATAATTCAATTTAATGCAATTTAATTAATATCCGTAGGGTGTCAAGGGAAGTACACCCGACGGGTGTCGAATATGACAAACTTGGATAAACAAAAATGCGTGCCATGTGAAGGTGGGACTAAGCCATTTACACCCCGTGAATTTGCACCGTATCTTTCACAGGTAGGTGATTGGGAAGTGGTTAAAGATAAAAAAATTGAAAAACTATTTAAATTCAAGAATTTTGCCAAGGCACTAGAATTTGTGAATATGGTTGGTGAAATTGCAGAGCAAGAGCAGCATCATCCAAATATATATATGTTTGGATGGAGTAAGGTAAAAATCACGCTGATGACGCATGCGATCAAAGGATTATCGGTTAATGATTTTATCCTTGCTACAAAAATAAATAAAATTGAAGGTATTAATATTAGTGGTTCTTAGTTCTATTTCTGCTTGCTACACGACGGCTGGTTGCAGAGAGAAGTTTTTTACGTAGTCGCAGGTTTTTTGGAGTGACTTCCAAAAGCTCATCCTCAGCAAGAAAATCTAAGGATTGTTCAAGACTCAATGTTGTTGGTGGCTCAATAGATACCGATACGCCTTCACCGGATGATCGGTTATTAGTCAGTTTTTTTGCTTTACAGACATTGACTTCAATATCTTTATCATTGGGTGTCACACCGACAATCATTCCTTCATATATATTAATGGCGGGACCGACAAAGAGTGTGCCTCGCGCTTGGGCATTGCTCAATCCATAAGTAAAAGTAGTCCCTGATTGGCTGGCGATCAGAGCTCCGGATCGTATTGCATCCATTTGTTCACCCTTTGGTTCATATCCCAAGAAAAAACTATTCATGATAGCGGTGCCTCTGGTACTGGTTAGCAGATTACTTTGAATGCCGATAAGATTTTGACTGGAAATTTTATAAACCAATTTTGCGTGGTTCTTATTGTCGCTCGTCATATTTCGCATTTCAGCTTTCCTTTTACCAAACTCCTGACTGACCTCTCCTAAATATTGTTTATCTATTTCAAGGGTTACCTCTTCAAATGGTTCAAGCGTCATGCCATCAATATTTTTTGTGATGACATGAGGTTTACTGACTTCAAATTCATATCCTTCGCGACGCATCGTTTCAATAAGAATTGCAAGGTGGAGTTCGCCACGGCCACTTACCGTAAAACGACTGCCTGAAACATCATCCTCCATTTTCAGACCCAGATTGGTTTGCATCTCTTTTTGCAGTCGTTCACGAATCTGACGTGATGTAGTATAGATACCTTCTTTACCTGAAAATGGGCTGGTATTGGGACCGATCGTAATTTTTATGGTTGGTTCTTCGACTTGAATTTTTGGCAGGTTGACAGGATATTTGGGATCAGTCACTGTCTGACCAATGTTTAACTCGGGGATGCCGGCTATGGCTACAATATCACCGCAGGTAATAGTATCGACCTCGCTGCGAATTAGTCCCTTACTTGTAAATAATTTCATGGCAGTATATGTAGCAAGCGTCTTTTGATTTTCAACCAAGGCAATTTTTTCGCCTTTATTTAATATCCCCTGATTAACTTTACCTATACAGAGACGGCCGACATAATTATCATAATCAAATGTAGAAATAAGCATTTGAAAAGGTTTATCTTTATTATTTGTCGCATTTGGGATTGTTTCAATGATAGCATTAAACAGAGGTTTTAAATCTCCCAGGAGCTTCGATGAATATTTTTCGGGAAGTTCAGTATACATCTTGCCCTCGCGACCGACACCAAATAAAGTTTTGAAATGTAGTGCTGACTCATGGTGCACGAGTTCGAGAAATAGGCTTTCGACCTCATGTAATACTTCCATAGGTCGGGCATCTTTTTTATCAATTTTGTTTATAACTACGATCATTGTTAGTTTAGCTTCCAATGCTTTTTTCAAGACAAATCTTGTCTGGGGTAATGGACCCTCAGCAGCATCGACCAAAAGAATAGCTCCGGAGGCCATGTTTAAGACACGCTCAACCTCACCACCGAAATCCGCATGACCTGGCGTATCGATGATATTAATTTTGGCATCGTTATATAAAACACTGGTATTTTTTGAAAGAATCGTAATCCCTTTTTCACGCTCCAGGTCATTTGAATCCATGATCAAAATTTGATCCATTTCTTTTTGATTGTCACGGAATGTATGCGTTTGTTTAAGCATGCCGTCAACAAGTGTTGTTTTACCGTGGTCTACGTGGGCAATAATCGCGACATTATATATATCCATATATTTCTGTATAAAAGAAAAACAGATTATATCATATAAATGGTATGATTTATCTTTATAATGCAAAAAAAGGATACAAAGGAGAAACAAAAAGATCTGGTTTTAGTTCTTGTTTTGGTATTTAATTAGTTCAGCATCTACCATATAGACTACATCCTCGGCAATATTGGTTACATGACAGGCAATGCGCTCTACATGATAACCTAAAAGAGCAAATGAAATGCTATTTTTTATGTTATTGGTATTTTGTTTAGCGAATGCCAATATTTCTTCATTTACTATATCAAGTAATTTTATAGCTTCCATTTTTAAGGTAATCACTTCTTTTGACTGCGAAGCGTCTCGTCTGACATATGATGATAGGCTTTGGCGCATCATCCGCTCAACAATGACAACAATTTTTGCCAAATCATCAATGGGTTCGATGTTAGATCCGTTACCTAATTCCTTTATACGATTCGCAACATCAACTGCCAGATCACCAATTCTCTCAAGGTCAGTGACAATCGATAGTGCTGTCGTTATAAATCTTAGATCACTGGCTACCGGTTGGTATAATGCTAATAGCTTTAGACATTCCTCACTGATCTTTAAAGCTTGCCGGTCAATAAGGTAATCATCTTTTATTATTTTGTCGGCGTTATCTATATCACCTTTCATAAGCGTACTAAAAGTAACATGAATAGTATTTTCGACCCGGTCACCCATATCTAAAACTAATTGGTTAAGATTGTTCATTTCTTTTATTAATTGTCCGTTATCCATTTTTTATTTCACCTCCGATCTTATCCAAATTTACCTTCTATATAATCCTGTGTTTTATTATTTTTAGGGTTGGTAAATATAGTTAGCGTATCATCAAATTCTATCATTTCACCCAGTAAAAAAAATCCCGTCTGATCTGATATTCTTGAAGCCTGTTGCATATTATGGGTGACGATGACTACGGTTACCGTTCTTTTTAATTTCATTAATAATTCCTCTATTTTTTGCGTTGCGATAGGATCAAGCGTCGAGCAGGGTTCATCCATTAAAAGAATTTCGGCATTGATAGCGAGCAGACGGGCAATGCATAATCGTTGTTTTTGCTCAGCAGACAGAAGCATGGCATTTGAAAACAATTTATCTTTTACTTCATCCCATAAATTAACAGCTTCCAGTGACTTAAAGACAATATCATCGTGATTTTTCTTTTGATAAAGCGAATGTACTTTTGGACCATAGATACAGTTTTCATAAATCGATAGCGGAAATGGATTTGGCCGCTGAAATACCATACCGACTTTCCGTCTTAACTGTATCAAATCGACTTTCTTATAAATATTTTGTTTATTGACTTCGACCTTGCCGTAGATTTTAACAT
>Ga0156136_149_pt2 | contig 10585 bp, 14 predicted proteins | sample RifCSPlowO2_02_FD_107789 | JGI IMG/M metagenome (GOLD analysis project Ga0156136, IMG submission 107789) | Candidatus Roizmanbacteria bacterium RIFCSPLOWO2_02_FULL_38_10 | reverse complement strand
TTCAAGGATCAATTATCAATCAATTATCAAATTTTCAATGATCAAATGTATTTATATACGTGTATCGGAAATCTTTAATTCTAAAATCTTATATCTAATATCTAACTTCGGCTTCACTGTAGTTAAAACTACATTTCCAAGCATGGTTATTGTAGCAGGGATCCCTTTTTTTTGTAATTCATGAATTATTCGCCGCGTTTTTGCCTGGCGAATTAATTTTGCCTCATTGGCAAATGAGTATCCGAGATCAAAAAAAAATTCCAAAGTTTTTGATCTGAAATCTGTCACTGTAGATAAATATTTATCAAAAACGGCATTGATGGCGTCAATTTTTGTATTACTCTTTAAGATTTCCGGCGTCTCTATTTTTGAAATTATTACAGCGTAAATTTTTTTATTGATAAATGGCAAACGAATGAATTCGGGTTGTAATCCCGGAGTGGTTTTAAATAAAAAACCTCCAATATTTTGGGTAGTTACTGTCCCCAAGCCGGTTTTATTAGTTACTTCAGCTTGATATGCAATTTGCAGAAGCTGCCGGTTTGTCTTATTAAGTTTTAAAAGTTTATTCAAAGCATGGATTGAAGCTAAAGTCGATGCTCCACTTAAGCCAAAGCCGAAACCCAATGGCAGTGGAGAATCCAACTTGACAGATACGCTTTGGTTAGTCAATTTATTGATTGCCCATAATACGGTCGGGAAATTAATTTTATTACCATTGAACTCTATTGTCGTATGCTTTGATTTTTTTACCAACGCGATTACGCCTTTATCAATGGTGAACCCTATTCCGGTCGAACCCATTTTAAACGGATCTCCATCCGGATGAACTTTGAAAATCAGGGTGATACTCGCGGGACAATATGCTTTTTGTAGTGTCATAAATTTAAAAACTGTGTTTTTGATCCGGAAATTTTTCCGTTAACACTTCTTTTTTGAATCGCGACAGGGCGGATCGGATATCTTGTTTTACATTTGCGTATCTTTTCACCATTCTGCCTTGAAAATCCGAAAGACCGATGATATCGTGGAGTACTAACACTTGTCCGTCACAATGGATCCCGGCGCCGATACCGATGGTTGGTGTATCAATCGCGTCAGTTATTTTTTTGGCAAGAAGTGACGGGATACATTCTAAAATTAGGAGTTCTATGCCGAGTTTGTCCATGCTTTTAGCATCCTGAAATATCTTTTTGGCATCTTTTGCATCCTTGCCTTGGACTTTATAGACTTTAGCAGTTTGCGGGAGCAGTCCGAGGTGTCCTACGACTTTGATATGATTTTTTTTCAATACATTGAAGATGTCCGGTTGATATCCTTCTATTTTCACCATTTGGCAACCAGCTGCGATAAATTTTTTGGCATTTTTTAGGGCAATATCAGGCGTATTATAACTATGAATTGGCATATCGCCAATTGTGACGCTTTTTTTTACTGCTCGGCAGACTGCTTTCGTATGATGCAGCATCTCTGCCACTGTCACGGATTTGGTATCGGCATATCCCAGAACGACCATAGCCAGACTATCACCAATTAATATGAAATCTACACCGACTTCATCGACAAGTTTGCCGGTCGGGTAGTCGTAAGCTGTCATCATGACTAATTTAGGAGACATAATGTTCAATTATCAAGTATCAATTATCAATCAATAATCAATTATTTAATGATCAAATATTGAAAAATTTTAAACTGCCAAATCTTCCATAGCTTTAATTAGACTGAATAACATTTGATTAATTGATGTTTCGATGCTATATTTTTTCCCCAGTTCGACAATTTTACCATTCAGATAATCAATTTCCGTTGTTTTGCCCAGCTTCAAATCCTGCAATGTCGAGTTATAATTTTTTGTTTTTGAGATGAAATTATTTACCTTTTTGAAATAATTTTGTTCTATTCTGACGCCAGTCGCATTTGCAACTTCTACACATTCTTTGACAATATTTTCTTTTATCTTTTCAAGCACCGGGTGATTCAATTTATCATTTCTGACATTCAATATTGCTCCAAGAGGATTGATGACACAATTTATGATTAATTTTTCCCACTCTTTTTTTTTGATGTCATTGACTGACTGCACTTTAAATCCGGCAGTTTTGAGGATATGTGCAATCTTTCCGCCTCCATTTTTATTTACATAAGTTGCCTTATTGCTATTGAATTTGACTATGCCCGGACTTATGACCGCCGCACCGCACTCGCTGATAGCTCTGATCACTGTGCAGTTTAATTTTTTTTGATACTCTTTTTCCTGACCGACACCATTTTGGACGACTACCAGAAGCGTATCTTTTTTGACTAAACTTTTTATAGATTGGATGGCGGAATCGGACTCGTGTACTTTTGTTGTCAAAAAAATAATCGCATTGTCCGTAATCCGAGTAATTTTTTCCTGAGCGGGTAGTTTGTAGGTTTTATTGATAAGGCCCCGAATTTCCAGACCGTTATTTTTTATTTTATTAACTGTTTCAGATCTTGCGATAAGTGTCACCGGATATTTTTCCGATAATCCGGCACCATAGATACTGCCCATAGCTCCGGCACCCAGGATATATATGTTTTTAGGGGAATACATTTATTATTTTAGTTCGTTCCGGCAATATAATACATTTAGTTCTTGACGGTAAACGATTGTTCACCTATAATGGTTGTAATTAGTTGAAATTGGTTGGAATTAGTTGAAACTAGTTAAAATTGGCCAATTATAACTAAACCCGACGAATGTCGGGGACTAATTATAACCAATTAGAACCATGTTAATTATCAATTCATGGCCGCGGGCAATTGCCCATATTGACGGTGATGCTTTTTTTGCCTCTTGTGAACAGGCGATTCATCCCGAGTATCGCGGTAAGCCGCTAATCACCGGTAAAGAGCGCGGCATTGCGGCAGCACTTTCATATGAGGCAAAAGCATGCGGAGTCAAGCGGGGAATGCGGATTTTTGAGGTTAAAAAGCTTTGTCCTGATTGCATTATCCTGCCGTCTGATTATGAGACTTATTCGCTTATCTCCAAAAGAATGTTTAGTATCATCAAAAAATACAGTCCGTGCGTTGAGGAATACTCGATTGATGAGATGTTTGTTGATCTGACGGGCCTGCAGCGGCCGCTGAACATGTCTTATAAGAAAATAATTATTGAGATAAAAAAAGATATTGAAGCCTCACTTGGGATTTCTGTCTCTGCCGGGCTGTCTTTAAACAAAAGCCTGGCAAAACTCGCCTCAAATTACCGTAAGCCGGGAGGGCTGACAGCAGTCTCCGGTAAACATGTGCCATTATTACTTTCTAAAATTCCGTTGATTGATATCTGGGGGATTGGTTTCAGCACGGCTTCCTATCTGCAGAAACTGGGACTTAAAACCGCTTATGATTTTGCTCAAAAAAGCGAAGATTTTGTCAGAAAAAAGCTGACCAAGCCCGGGGTGGAAATCTGGCAAGAGCTTCGGGGAGAATATATTTATAAAGTTGATCCGAAAGAAAAAGAGACATATAAATCAATCTCTAAAGTTAAGACTTTTACCCCGGCTTCAAATGACAGCAATTTCATATATGCCCAGCTCATTAGAAATCTGGAAAACGCCTGTATTAAGATGCGGCGTTACAGTTTGGCAACCGCGAAGTTATATATTTTTCTGAAAACTCAAAAATATGAGTCGTATGGAATAGAAATTAAATTAAACAGGCCGACATCTTTTGAGATGGAGATAACGCCTCATATAAAAGCGGTCTTTGACAAAATATTTGATGAAAAATTACTCTATCGGCAAACGGGAGTCATCTTAGTGAATCTTGAGGAAGATGACAGAATTCAATATTCACTTTTTGATGATCCGGTGAAAGTTGAGAAAATAAAATCAATCGATCAATCGGTAACTGAACTAAATGATAAGTTCGGGAAGCACTCGGTATTTTTAGGATCGACTTTACTTTTGCAAAAGTACGGTCAGCATTTGGGCACACGGGGAGATGTTTCACAAAGAAAAAAGACCTTACTCAAAGGAGAGAATCAGAGACAAAGGTTAAATCTTCCCTTTGTTTTCATCCATGAACTAGACCCGACGTGATGTCGGGTCAGTTCAGGATTTCGCATTCTCGACTACTGTTTGGGTTGATTCCCCGAGCATATGATCGGGGAATGCTCAACACAAATTTGAAAAAATTTGTTATCATTCCCTTGATGGAAAATAATAAATTATATTTGGTACTATCTTTATTGGGGTTATTTATCGTCGGAGCATTTATTTATATAGCCAAAAGTCCGACCAAACAGGCGACAAGCATTATTAGCCCGACTGAATCACAAATTGAACCAACGCAAAATATGCAAAATACACAACCGCCAATGATCATAGATAAAAATAAAAAATATTCGGCAGTTTTAAAAACCGCAGATGGCGATATCACGATAGAATTGAACGCCGGTAAGACGCCAATTACGGTGAATAATTTCGTCACGCTGGCGAGGAAAAAATTTTATGATAATACGGTTTTTCATCGGGTCGTCAATGGTTTTATGATCCAGGGTGGTGATCCAAACGGTGATGGCAGCGGCGGGCCGGGATACAGATTTAACGATGAACCTTTTGACGGATCTTATACCAGAGGAACAGTAGCAATGGCCAACGCCGGTCCAGATACTAATGGTAGCCAGTTTTTCATCATGCATAAAGACAGAGAACTGCCCAAAGATTATGTCATATTTGGTAAAGTCATCAGCGGTATTGAGGTTGTTGATAAAATTGCAAATGCCAAGGTCAAACAAAATCCGAATATGAATGAACAATCAATCCCGATAAATCCGGTTAAAGTCATCTCCGTTCAAATTGACGAACAATAAACTCTACTTGGATAATCTATCTTGATTTGAAGATGTAAAACATTAGATGCCCCCAGATGATTCCTACAAGGCTTCCTACAAAGACATCGGCCGGAAAATGAGCGCCAAGATAGACGCGTGATAAGGCCACTACTGTTGCAAGGGAATAGATAAGAAACGTCGGTAAATGTTTAAGACGAAGATATTCCACCAGAAAATATGCGACAAAAAAAGCCGACATAGCATGAAAACTGGGGAAACTGGAGCCATATGGTGCGATTTGTCCTAAATACGGTGTATCCTGGTTGATAAGAAACGGCCGTTGCCGTCCAAAAAATGACTGGAGTAAGAAACGCACCAGTGACAAAGATATAAATCCCATGAAGAAATAGATAATCCCCTTAAACTTGGCCCTAAGTAACAGTATGGCGCAGACGATGACCGGTGCAAAGAAAAGTGACCCGATCGTGTAATTGGTGATGAGCGAAAGGACAAGTGTTATGAGTGGATTTTTAAGGAAATTATAAAAATTACCGGCCAAGGTTTTATCAAGCATCACTAAAAATGTCGGTTTAAGAAGCGTTAATATTAAGATCAGTAAACTAAAGACGACAAAAAAGAGATGGTGACTCTGTATTTTTTTCCTTCGCATAAATTTATCTTACCAAAAGATGAAGCAGTGAGTTGACGATTGAAAGAGCAAACCCGAAAATGATTGCTGCAAAAAGCCCATTTACGGAAAACCCGGGGACAAGCCGGTCAACCAGAAGAATAAGAAGTGCATTTAGTATCAAGGAGAATAGTCCCAAGGTCAGGATTGTTATTGGCAAAGTCAGAATTTTCAGAATCGGTTTGACGAAGGTATTTATAAGTCCAAGTATTACGGCTACCAGAAGCGCTGCATACAGATCCTCAACCGTGACCATACCGGGCAGTAATTTAGCCGTAAAAAATACTGCCAAGGAGTTAATAATTAATCTGATAATTATGTCCATAATTTCATTTTAAAACATAGTTAATATTGTTGCAACTCCGACAACAGACATCAAAATAGTGATACACCAGCCCAAAATCTTCAATAAAGGATGATTGACATGCCGGCCCATGATCTTCTCATTTGAGCTCATCCGGACAATTAAAACCAGGATAATCGGTGCGATCAAGCCGTTTAGCACGGCAGTATAAATCAATGTCTTGATCGGATCCAAACCGATGAAATTCATAAGAAGTCCAATAATCACGGAGATAATTATCGCGCCATAAAATGCCGTCGCTCTTCTTAGCTTTCTATAAAGGCCGAATTTCCAGCCCAGGCTTTCTGAAAGTGCATAGGCAGCCGATCCGGCTAAAATCGGCACGGCTAAAAGGCCGGTGCCGATTATCCCGATTGTAAATAGAAGATAGGCGTTGTTGCCAACCAGAGGTTTAAGCGCGGTGGCTGCTTGTTCTGCGGATGTGATATCGGTAATACCTGCGGAAAAAAGCGTGGCAGCACAGGTGACAATGATGAAATACATCACAATATTGGAGAAAAAAATACCAGCCCAGACATCGACCCGCATCCTTTTGATATCCCTCCAACTGGCTCCGGATCTTAATTTATGCGTAAGCCGGCCTTTTAGTGTCTCCTCTTCAACTTCCTGTGACGTCTGCCAGAAAAAAAGATACGGTGAGATAGTCGTCCCCAAAGCAGCGCAAACCATCATAATCTGTGCTTTGGTTGAGATACTGGTTGGCAAAAAAGACATTGTTATCAGCGCCCGCCAATCCAGATTGAGTGATAATCCGGACAATACATAAGCTACTAAAAAGAGAGCCAAATATTTCAAATATTTAGCATATTTTTCATAGCTCATATAAATCTGAAGGACAAGTATTAACACCGAGAAACCGATGATCAGAAAGGCAAAAGATGCCTGGGGGACAATCAGTTGGGTCGCTTTGGCCATTGCCCCTAAATCTGCTCCGACATTTATTGTGTTGGCGGTAAAAAGCAATATTGTACAAGTGTAGAGCACCCATTTTGGGTAATGTCGCCGGATATTAGCAGCGAGTCCCCGGCCGGTAACCATGCCAAGCCGGGCGCACATATCCTGGATTGCAGCAGAAAAAGGGTAACTAAAAGCTGCTAACCATAGAAGTTGAAATCCAAATTGGGCACCGGTTTGCGAATATGTAGCGATGCCCGATGGATCATCATCGGAGGCGCCGGTTGTCAAACCCGGCCCCAGCGTCCGCCAGAAGCTTTTGGCTTCTTTGAGCGGTTTTTGCTTAGTCAAGCTCTGGGCAATTTTTTGGGATGTTTCGACAGTTGACTCTAAAGCCACAGCCGGTGCAGCCACCATCTTTTCAACGACATTTTCCGCATTCATATCATTAATACTATTCTGAAAAAAAAAGGTTTTCAAGTAGAAGGTAGTATGCGATATTATGCAAGGAAAGATAATCCGATCAGGCCAACGGCTATGATACCAAGCCAACCGGCAGCTTTTCGTAATGTCTCTTTAAGCTTTGTTGATGATTCTTTATTCATGGCAGATTGTTTACAAGATTGTCTTTATGAATAAATCTTTTGTGAAATTCCAAAGCGATTCGCATCAGAAGTACTACCAGAGCGAAAATAAATATAGGTAATCCAATCGGAGGTAAATCTTTTTTTGGATTCAGCAGCCAGTTCAACCAGGATTCATACCGATCTATGGCAAAGTGAAGAATGATCAGTACATATGCGATATAGCCAAGCCGCAAGAGTTGCCGCCACCTTTTCCCCCCGATACGACTTAGAATCGGATGTAAACCAATTAATACCATCACGAGAAACATCAAAATTGCTGTAAGCCCAAAAGCAATAACCAAAATATTACTTGGATGAAAATAATATTGCGGAAATGGAAAGTTCTCTTGTAAGAATACAAAAGTGACCAGAAAGTGTGACAAAGCATAAAAAAAACTGATGAAGCCGAGTTGTTTACGGTAAATTATCATGGGTTTTGCAAAATTCCAGAAATAGCAAAGTCCGCTTAAGATCATAGACATACCGGCCAAGATGACTGCCGTCCAGGCGAGAGTTTTATTCCAGATTGCCAGGTTGTATTGACCGGATCGCAGTCCGATATAAAAGAATAAAAAAAGTGCCAGGGGAATACTAAGGTAGATGACTTTGAGATACAAGTCGAATTCAATATTTTTTTTTACAGATGTTTCATCAGTCATTTATTAAATTATTCTAACACAACAGTTTTGCTGTTCTTTTAGAATATGCTAGAATATAGTCTTCTAAGTAGTATATGCATAAAGAAATACTCGTTATTGCATTGGGTGGAAATGCTATTCTTCAAAAAGGAGAAGAAGGTAATTTTGAAACACAATATAAAAATATACATCAGACAATGCAACAAGTGGCTGATTTAGTCAAAACTGATAAATACAAAATAATTATTACTCATGGAAATGGCCCGCAAGTCGGTGCTCTCTTGATTCAGCAGGCTATGGCAGTCGGATCTGTTCCGGCTTTGCCGATGCATGTCTGTGGTGCTATGAGTCAGGGTTTTATCGGTTACTTGATTCAACAGTCATTGCTAAATATATTTAGAAAAAAGAAGATTAGAAGAGAGGTTGCTACGATCATCACACAAGTAGAGGTAGATGCTAAAAGCAACGCATTTAAAAATCCCTCAAAGCCGGTGGGTTTATATTATCAAAAAAAAGAAGCGGAAAAAATTGCCGAAAGTAAAGGCTACGTATTTAGAGAAGATGCCGGACGTGGTTTCCGGCGCGTCGTTCCCTCTCCGCACCCCATAAACATTCTGGAAATAGAAACAATAAAAAAAAATGTTAACGAGGATATTATAGTTATCGCCGGTGGCGGTGGCGGAATTCCGGTATATAAAAGAAATAACGTAATTCACGGAACTGATGCGGTGATAGATAAAGATCATCTGGGAGCGCTGCTTGCCGATGAGCTGGATGCTGATAAGTTCATAATTTTGACGGCAGTTGACCATGTTTATATAAATTACAATAAAAAAAATCAAGTTGCCCTAAAAAAGGTAGAAGTTCAAGAAGTTAAAAGGTATCTTAGTCTAGGTCATTTTGCGTCAGGGAGTATGGGGCCGAAAATTGAGGCGGTTCTAAATTTTGTTGACGACAAAAAAAATCGTAAAGCGATTATCGCCAAAAATAGCATGCTTCTGCAAGCGGTCAAAGGCCAAGCAGGTACAGAAATAGTTAAAAATTGAAAACAATAATATGCAACATCTTATTTCTCTTAAAGAACAATCAAAAAAAGACTTGCTGGATATATTATCAATATCAGCCAAGATAAAAAGCAGAAGAAAAAAAGGTAAATCAACTGATTATTTGGCCGATAAAACTTTAATTATGTTGTTCCAGAAGACATCGACGCGGACGAGACTTTCGTTTGAGGCTGGTATGACTGAGCTTGGTGGTCATGCGATTTTTTTAGATTCACGGACTTCGCAATTCAGCCTGACGGATTTCGGTGATGAGATTAAGGCAGTGATGCGCTACGGTTCAGTATTAATGTTTAGAGCTTTAAAGGCTTCTGATGTCATCAAAGCCGCTTCTTATAATCAGATTCCGGTTATTGATGCCTGCAGTGAGAAATATCATCCTTGTCAGGCTCTTGGTGATATGTTGACGATGATCGAACACTCCAATGGGTTAAATAAAATAAAAAAAATCGCCTGGCTGGGTATAGAAAATAATGTTTCCAACACGTTGAAATTGCTTTGCGCCAAACTTGGTATAGAAATAGCGATAATTTCACCAAAAAGGCATGAACCAAGCATTGATAAAGAATTGGATGACATAGCAGATAAGTCCGGAAAGGTAATCTATACCACCGATTTAAAAAAAGGATTGAAAAATGCCCGGTTTGTTCATACCGATACCTGGATGGATATGGAATTTTTTGAAAAAGGTAAAGTCAGGCAGGAATATAAAAATGAGTATGAGTCACGGCTGAAAATGTTTAAACCTTTTCAATTGAATGCCAAATTGATTAATCAGTATTGTCCGCAAGCCAAAATCATGCATTGCATGCCATGCCACGTTGGCTATGAGATAAGTCGGGATGCCATTGATCATAAAAATTCGGTGATTTTTGATCAAGCAGAAAACCGGATGCATGTTCAAAAGGGTATAATCATTTGGCTGCTTCAAGGTCCACGTATGCTATACTGAAAATAATGAGGCGACTATTGTTTTTTATTCTGTTTTTAGTAATCTCGTTTTTTTTATTCAACCTTAATCAAGTTGTTGCCCAGGAAGTTCCGAAGGCAGAATACTCTCCGGATGAATTTATTGTCAAATATAAACCCGGGCAATCAGCACAAAGATTGAAATTATTCGTTTCAGAAAGACAAAAAAAAGCTAGAAACTTCGTCAACCGAATGCTGATTTTTTTGGGTGATGTGAAGACAAAATTAATTAACCAAAAGACTCCGGAAGAAAAATGGTTGAGGTTTGAATCCGTGTATAAGACTTTGGGTATCACCGGAGAGACAAGTCTCAATGTAGAAACCACGTCACAGGGAGATCAATATGTGGTCAAAACAGATGCAAGATTAGATATACTCAAAGTAATAGCAGAATATAAAAAATTGCCTGAAGTCGAATATGCCGAACCCAATTATATATATGGGACATTTAATCTGCCGTAACAAAATCATTTGGCTGTTTTTTTTATTTTTTCTAATTTTAGCGCCGGGCTTGGTTCAAGCCCAAGCAACTTCTAATCAA
>Ga0156136_140_pt4 | contig 10741 bp, 9 predicted proteins | sample RifCSPlowO2_02_FD_107789 | JGI IMG/M metagenome (GOLD analysis project Ga0156136, IMG submission 107789) | Candidatus Roizmanbacteria bacterium RIFCSPLOWO2_02_FULL_38_10 | reverse complement strand
AACTCGGATTTTGAAGACTCATGATCCGGGCAGCATGTTTGTCGACCAGGGGCTTTGGGATGGTAAAGACGCATCGATGAGATCCTTCGACTGCGCCCCGCAGAGCGGGACTTCGCTCAGGATGACAAAAAGTGCGATTAAATCTTTCCGCAATGTCGCAGGCGAGCTCGATATGCTGGACCTGATCCTCACCAACCGGTACAAAGTCAGTATCGTAAAGCAGTATATCAGCCGCTTGAAGAACAGGATAGTTAAATAATCCCATACTGGCACGCTCGCCCTGCTTTTTGCTCTTTTCTTTAAACTGAATCATACGCTCCAGCCAACCGATTGGCGTCACCGTATCAAAAATCCACGTTAAATAGGCATGATCGGGATTCTCTGACTGGATGAAGATTTTCGACTTTACCGGATCAAGACCGGAGGCGATATACAAGGCAGCAATCTCTAAATTCTTCTGACGTAAAATTTTCGGATCTTGGGGAACGGTGATGGCATGAAGGTCGACAATACAAAAAATGAACTCATTTGTCATTCCCGACTCTGATCGGGAATCTATATCAGTTGCCTCCTCAATTTTATGGATCCCCGCCTTCGCGGGGATGACAGGGGTGGATGCGGGGATGACAGAGGAAGATGAGGGATTGATCTTAGAGGTATTTTGCAGATCAACCCATCTCTTTATTGCACCAAGGTAATTCCCGATATGGAGATTACCAGATGGCTGGATGCCGGAGAAAAAAGTTTGTTTGGACATAAGGTAATTATATACAAAGTGATTAAGGAATTTAAAGGATGTTAGAGGAGAATATAGGAGGAATAAGACAGATAGGACAAATAAGACGGATAGGAACGAATGAGACAAAATAAAGAATAGATTAGATTTAAACTACATCCGCGAATGTGCCTTCCATCTTTTTGAAAATGGTGAATGAAACTACATAGACGACAACGGCAAGAAGAAGACCTATCCCCAAGCTCCCCCAATTAATTTGGCCTTGGGATAAAATGACTTCACGGTAGGCATTTATAAAAACAGACATTGGATTGAATTTGAATATCCAGCGGTAGCGAACCGGGAAAAATTCGGTAGCATACAAGACCGGCGTAAGATAAAACCAAACTGTCAAAACTAGATTGAAAAGATATTGCACATCGCGGTAAAAAAGATTGCCCAAAGATAATAAAAGCGATAAACCATAGGTAAACAGAAACTGAATGGCAAAAATGACGAGAAAAAGAGGCCAAAGCGCCGATACTTTAACCTGAAAATAGAGCAACAGAAGGATAAATACCGTGGCCGAGAGGAAAAAATCAAAGACTTTGGCCAGAAGCGTCGACAAAATCAGAATTTCGCGAGGGAAATAGACTTTTTTAACCAGTGAGGCATTTTCCACCAGATTAGACATGGCGTTGGATAGTGAATTTTGGAAAAAGATCCACGGCAAAAGGCCGGCATAAATGAAGATTGGATACGGAACGCCTAAATTACTGATTCTCAAGATATGCGAAAAGACAAAACTCATGATCAACATCTGACAGAAAGGATTCAACACTATCCAAAGAAAACCTAAAAAAGATTGTTTATATCGGGCTTTTATCTCACGACTTGTCAGATGTTTGAGCAAAGACCAGTATTTAATAAATGTCATAATTCATGAACATCGGATTTATAAATTGCAATTCCTTGATTGACCTCACCGTCATATGCAACAGCTCCTTGCTTGAGATAAATCACCCGGTTGCAAAATTGACCAACCGTGGCTAAATTGTGGGAGACAAAAATGATTGTGACTCCCTGACGCTTAAATTGCTCCATTCTGTCCAAACATTTATGTTGAAAAGCAACATCACCGACAGCCAAGATTTCATCAACCAGCAAGATATCGGGATTAGTGAATACGGCAACAGAAAAGGCTAAACGCATATACATCCCTGATGAATAATGTTTGACCGGCATGTCGATAAACCGCAACTGCAGCTCGGAAAAATCAATGATATTACCAATATTATTTTTTATTTCATTTTCTTTTATCCCCAATATTACGCCGTTTAAATATATATTTTCACGTCCGGTAAGCTCCGGGTGAAACCCGGCGCCAAGCTCAATCAGGGGCGAGATCCGACCAGTGACTGAGACATCCCCTGATGTTGGCGAGGAAACTCCGGCGATCATGGTAAGAAGGGTTGACTTGCCGGCGCCGTTATTACCCACTATCCCTACTGTCTCACCCTTTTTTACTGTAAATGATACATTTTTCAAAGCATGCACTCTCTCTAAGGTTTTTTTGCGACGAAATACGGCATCAACCAGTTCTTTAAGAGTCTTTTGGTGTTGAAGATAAAAAAATTTGTTGACTGATTGAAAGTCTATGACGGAATTATCTTCGGGCATATTTACTATATTATACGTGAAAATGGGAAAACGTGGGAACGTTCGAACGTGAATACATGATAAAATAAGATAAATGAATCAAGTCACTGCAATAATACCAACTTATAACAATATAAAAGGCTTGAAGTATGTAGTGGGGTTTTTACAAAAGAGAAAAATTCCGACAATCGTGGTGGATAATAAGCCAGATGACGAAAAACTCCACTTCGCTAAAGCTACGCGGGGCAAGGCTGACGTAGTTTATTTGCCGCAAGAGGAAAATCTAGGTTTTGCAAGAGCTGTCAACAAAGCCTCAAAGCATGTCAAAACGCAATGGATGCTGATATTAAACGATGATATCAAGTTTCATAACCCGGAGACGATTGAGAAACTCTACAAATTTGTCATTGATAATGACCTGATGGCAGCAACTCCGATCTTCGTCAGGGCCGACGGCCATATCGAGAACTGCGGTTATCAAGTATTGCCATATGGTCGAATAAAATTATTTAAAAACCCGCCAACTCGCCAACTAGCTAACCAGCCAACGATAGATGGCCTGACAGCCGCTTGCCTTCTCATAAATACCGAGCTTTTTCACGATACACACGGGTTTGATAATTCTTTTTTTGCCTACCTGGAGGATGTTGACTTTTTCTTGCGGTTGAAACGAGTCGGGATCAAATTTGGCGTCTGCCCGGATCTGACTATCACCCATTATCACATGACGACATCTCATACCATGAAAAGTTTTAAACAGTGGCAGGATTTGAAAAATTGGATTAGGCTGATTATCAAATTCCCGGATTTTTTCCCGAGAAATCCGAGGAATTTAATCGCAATTTTTGTCGAACGCGGTCGGAATTTATCAGGATATTTGAAAAGTAAATTTGATATTTTACGAGTTTCGCTTGTGAGAGATCCCTCGATCCCGCTCAGCGGGACTCGGGATGACAATTAACTCGAAACTCGTGTATTTGAAAATTTAATCATTGATTGAAAATTGATAATTGATAATTGAGAATTAAGAATATGACCATAGGAATTGACATCTCCATGCTCGTTTATCAAGGTTCCGGAGTAGCCAACTATACCTATAATCTGGTAAAAAATCTGCTGAAAATCGATAAGAAAAATCAGTATCGGATTTTTTATAGCTCACTGCGCCGGCCGAAAGACTTCACTCTTCTTGAAGAATTTCGTCAACTTGGAGCAAAAGTTTATGAATATCACCTACCACCTACTCTTTTACGGTTTTTATGGGGAGAGCATGATTTCTTACCGGTTGAGAAAATGATCGGCAAGGTCGACGTCTTTTATTCATCAGACTTCCTGCGACCGCCGCTAACAGCCAAAACAAAAGGAATTACCACGGTTCATGACTTAACCTGGAAGATATTCCCCCAATATCATACTGAGACGGTAATCAAGGCACACGAACGAAAAATTGAAAAGACTATCAAACATGGGGATACGATTATCACCGATTCGGAAAACACGAAACGAGATCTGATTAAATATTTTCCGGAAGTTTTGAAAAAAAATAAAATCCATGTAGTTTATCCGGGTGTCAATGAACGATTTCGGCCGATATCAGATCAACAAAAAATCTATGAAGTGTTGGCTAAATACGGTCTCACAAAACACCTGGGGTTAAAAACCAGTGATCATACTAAAACCCCAGGTGTTGAAGAAATAAGAAACAATAGAACAATTGAGCAATTTAACAATTTTTTGTTATATGTCGGCGCGATTGAACCACGTAAAAATCTCATCACCGCAATCAAAGTGTTTAATCAACTAGTCAACACGACAACGAGCCAACCCGGCAACTTAAAGAATTTTTCAGATTTCAAATTCCTAATTGTTGGCCGAGCGGGATGGAAAAATGAGGATGTATTTAATTTGATCAAAGAATTAAAACTTGAAGATAAAGTCATATTTGTCGGCTATGTTAATGATAGTGATCTCCCCTATTTTTATAATGCTTGTCAAGTATTTATATATCTCTCCAAGTACGAAGGTTTTGGCCTGCCACCGATTGAGGCGCTATTTTGCGATAAACCCGTTTTGGCATACAGAAACTCATCATTGAAAGAAATACTGGGAGATAAATTTCCGTTTGCTTCAGAAAACAAAGAGCTTGATGCCTTAATAAAACTTATAGCGCTAAATAAAATTGACGGCACAAGCTATCGCCAGCGATTTGTGTGGACAAAAGCTGCGGAGGATATCCTAAAAATCATAAGCTAACTTTCTATTTTCGAGCGATTATGGCGTAATCAAAATCACCATAGATCATTTTCTCCACATCGTTTTTGAGATTCTCTTTCAATGGTGAAGAATAAATCACCTCAATGCTTTTAAAACCGATAAATTCGCAAATCGATTGTAAAAAACGGGCCGGTAATTTGGTCTTGTGGGTATGATCGATATAAAAAGAATGGCTGCCGACCTGCAGGTTTTCGGGATTGGGTGTCTCCAGGATCAAAAGTCCGTTTTTTAGCATTTTCTGATATATCAAATGTAACAGATCAAAAATTTGGTTAAAGGTCATATGCTCAACCACATGAAATGCCGAAACGCCGCTCAGTCTCCCCTTTTGCTTTTCCAGGAATTCTATCGCATCATTTAGAGAAACTTCAAAACCTCTTTTTCTTGCGTCAATGACATGCTGTTTGTTGATTTCTATCCCGATGATATTTTTGATCCTATTTTCCTGCAAGATCTCCATAAATTCACCCCGACCGAAACCAATTTCCAGGAAGGGATTTTTTTTGTTCATGCCTGTAATTGCTTTGAGATATTTGATATATTTTTTTTGCCGGTCTTTGATCAAGTCAAATGATCCACGAAATCTCTCCTGCTGAAATAAATAGAATTTTTCTTCAACCCGGGGAAAATATTTTGAGCGGTAGTTAGCATTATCTGCACGGCCGAGCGTTTGGACTTTAAGCAGATTTAATTCCTCTTCAATGATGCGGTATTTTAAATTGGCGTTTTTGATGATTTTTTCAAGAAACACGAGAAGCTGTTTATTAAAATAGATCTGATAAGCAGTAAAAACTTTCATGATTCGAAGGATTAGTCTCTTCACGAAAGCATATCGCGTGCTCTCGGGTACAAGTTCTTCGGGATTTGATATAAGACGTAATACATTCAGATCATGCTCATATGCGTCTTGTTCTTTATTCATGGCCTAATTTTATCAGACTTTGCTATAATCTTGTAATGAGAGTATTGATCACCGGTGGAGCCGGCTTTATCGGAATTAATTTAGCTGCAAACTTACTTAAACAAAAACACCAAGTTCATATCTTCGACAATTTATCAAGAACAGGCACCAATTATAATCTTGAATGGTTAAAACAGAATCAGCCAAAGTTTGAATTTACAAAAGGAGATATCCGCAATTATGAGAAAATCAAACCTCAGATTGAAAAAGCTGATGTCGTCTATCATCTGGCAGCCCAAGTCGCCGTCACGACCTCGGTAGTCAACCCGCGAGAGGATTTTGAGATTAACCTTCTTGGTTCTTTTAATATCTTGGAAGCGATACGAAACTCAAAAAACAAACCTATCTTACTTTATGCTTCAACAAATAAAGTCTATGGAGATTTGGGAGACGTAAAAATAACTGAAACCAAATCCGCATATAAGTTCAAAGACTTGACGCAGGGCATATCAGAAACCCAACCGCTTGACTTTCACTCCCCTTATGGCTGTTCCAAAGGTGCGGCTGATGAATATATCCATGATTATTCCAGAATTTACGGAATCAAAACAATAATCTTTCGCCAATCCTGCATTTATGGTCAACATCAATTTGGTATCGAAGACCAGGGGTGGCTGGCTTGGTTTACCATAGCAGTCCTCTTGAATAAACCGATCACGATATACGGCAACGGCAAACAAACCAGAGATGTCCTGCACGTTGATGATTTAGTCAGAGCATATGGAGCAGCAATTAATCATATTAATAAGACGAAAGGGCAAATCTATAATATCGGTGGCGGTAAAAGCAATGCGATATCCGTATATCATGAATTTGTACCGATGTTAAAAAATATTCTGAAACAGAATATCAGCGTAAAATTTGGACCGACCCGCCCCGGAGATCAGCTGATTTTCGTCAGCGATAACAGAAAAGCTAAAGCAGACTTCAAATGGCAGCCAAAAATAAGTAAAGAAGACGGAATTAAAAAATTGATCCGCTGGATTTCTGCTAATAAACAGCTTATACGGAAAGTGTTCTAGATTGCTTCGCAATGACATTGACGATTGACAGATATTTTTTTTCGATTATCGGCCAAGAGTAGTTTTTTTTGACATAATTTTTTCCGTTTTCCGCCATTTTATGCCGCAATGTGGAATTTTTCATCAGAAAGTTAATCATCACTTTAAACTCATGAAAACTTTGATACCAAAGACCGCTATTTGAACGGTTGACTTGGCCTTGAAGGACCAAGCAGCCGCCATTGACCAACACCGGCACCCCGGTCAACCAAGCTTCACAAATCACGAGTGAAAAGCTCTCAAATGGTGAAGGATTAATCAATATCTTGGCATCAGAAATTAGTTTAAATTTAAGCGAGCCAAAAACCGGTCCCAATTGGATGATATCATCACTTTCGGGCAGTTCGTTGTTTCGGTTTCCCACTAAAACCAACTTTAAATCACTCTTGTCATCTTTTTTAAATTCGAGAAACATGTTGATTAAATCAATCACACCCTTGGCCGGTTCGATCCTGCCAACATAGATCAGATAAGGACTTTTGACCCGGTATTTTTTGGGAACTTCGACATCGGCAAAATCATCCGGGACATCAACTTTAGTACCGATAATGGCCGAATTTTTTGTGATATAAGGCCGGTGCTTTTGAAGCAGTTTTTTTTCTTCCGGGGTTTCAAACACGATGGCGTCTGCTTGACTGAAGATCTTGTTATAAACGTCAAAATAAAAAAAAGGTTCATCGTGAATGAAAGGTATCAATACTGATTTGCCTTTTGCAAGCTGCAATCCGTAGTAAGTATGGGCGAATAGATAACCCCAAAAAAAGAAAGCGTCGTATTTATTTATATTTTTTTTAATATAGTCAAACATGGATTTGGACAGTGGACCTTGGGTATTTATCCAGTCAAGCTCATCTTCTTTTGCAAATTTTCCGGCCATCAGTTTATGCCCGAGTTGACCAAGATGCGCTAAATTTTTCAATTCATCGATATCAAAACGGATGACATTGACTGAGTTATTCCGACTTTTACCTGCTTCAAACTTCTTCTCCCAGGTGAAATGGTCGGTTGCGGTAGTTGTCAAAACATCAACATCCCAAAATCCGCTCATGTGTTCGGCAATGATTTCACAAAAGGCTTCGGCGCCGCCGATAACCCCAGTCCCATACCTCATCGTCACAAAAGCTACTTTCATAAATTAAAAGAAGATTTAATCAATTTTACAAAATCTGCAATTAAGATATTATCCTGAAATTTATTCAATATTTTTGATTGATCGCGGATTAATTTATTCTTTTTTCGTTTGTCAATTTGAATAACGGCTATTTTATCTGCTACTTTTTGGACATCTTTGCTGTCAAATAAATTAGCCGGTGGTAAGACTTCCTCCATAGCCGGAATCCGGTAAGATAAAACAGGTACTCCGTAATAAATCGCCTCCAAAACCGGAATCCCAAAGCCTTCATGTTCACTCATCGATAAGAAAAGCTGACAGCTTCGATAATATGACGCCAGCTTTTCGGGATTGACATTAGCTTTGATGATAACATTATTGATCTGTCTTTTTTTAATCAATTGATATAAATAAGTAAAGACAGGCTCATTGGGAGAAAAAAATCCGATTAAAATCAACCTTGATTTTGGGTTGATAAATTTCGAATAATACTCAAATACCTTGACCAAATCATCCTGCTTTTTATTGGCTACAATCCTGCCGACAAAAATAATATTGAAATACTTGTCTTTGACCAGATCATCAATAGGCAGCGTGTCTTGACGGCTTTTTTTGAACTGAAGCGTAAGAAAAGGCGGATGGACGAACTTTTTTTTTACCGGTGATAATAAGGCACTAATCACTTTAAGATTGTATTTTGAATCACCAACAACAGCTTCGAATTTGGTTTGTCTAAGAACATAATTTTGTCGTTCTGCTTCTTTAAAAATTAAATAATAAGGGAAATTGTCATTTCGGAAATATGCTGCCGGCGTAATGTTATGATAAATCAGAATTTTCGGCTGCTTCATTTCAATAATCTTTGACACCAAGGGAGAAAAAGTCGAATGATGAAATATAATTCTGGACTCGGGATTGTCAAAATCACGGTAATCCAGAATATCCGGATGTTTAATTAAGCTCCTCTGACAATAAATTCTAGATGTAAACCCAAGATTTTGAAGTAGATCTTTTATCTGCAGGCAATAATTGGAGATAGCATCATTGGGAACTAATGTGTCAACAAATTGGTCAATGCTAACCATTCTTCTTTTTGTTCTTGATCATTAACATAATAAAGTTCTCAAGCTTATCCAGACGCATCGACTGTAAATTGAGCAAATCGACTAAATATTTATTGAATTCCATCTGAGGTGTGGTAAACGGTCTGATCACTCTCAACACTATTTTTTTTATCAAGGTTGAATCCGAGATCGGATGTAGTAATCGTAAAATTATTTTTTTCAGTAACTTAGCCCTTTGGTCTGCCGGCATCAAATATTCCGGATTCTTGTTCCAATCCAAAACACGAAGTAGCTGATTGGCATCCCGCTTCATTACACTTAATTCATTTAGGGTGATATCCCAATCGCTACGCGATATATCAACATATGCAGCGATCATGCGGATTATAACTTTTGTTTTTTTATCCGACCTTTGCAAAGTAGCATTTATCACTCCCACTCGCCTGAAGTCCTTTTTAATTTTGAAATAGTAGTGATGATACACCGAATGTCTAAGCTTCATCTTGCCAATCTCATCATCATTAAACCGTAAACTTAATGTCGGCGGATGCAAATATAGGTCTTCTCCGATAACTGAGGCAGTAATGACCAACCAATGAGCTCTGGTCATATCTATAAGAAAAGAAAATTTATCGTCAACAAATCGTGATATTTCATCATCGACGATGACATTTTTGCTCCAACCCGCCTTGAGGTATTCACTATCTTTGACCGGATCGATACTTGTCAATGCGTGGTCTTCGAGGTATTGAAGATATAAGTGATCGTGGGTTTTGAGATTTGTTTTAATATCGGAAACAATTTCTTTACTGGTAAATCCAACCGTGCTTTTCTGATTAGAACTCCTTGACATTGGAGATATTTTACCACAATTTTTTTGCTATAATTCAATCCGTCATCCATGAAAAGACTATACCAGAGGCCAATTTTAATTTATTTTGCATGTATTTTACTCACGCTCGTTCTCTTTGCTTTCAGTTTCAGAATTTGGGAATCAAAATTCTTACTACCTTTGGATTACCGGCTCGATACACTTAACAGCCTAACCGCCATTAAACAACAAGTTACGCAAGATTCAATTTATAATAATATAAATATAGGCGCTCCATATGGCGCTTCTTACTACAACAGGGTCAATACTGACGGCTTGTTTTATCTGATTATAAAACTGTTATCGCTATTTATTAAACAGCCAACCATACTTATCAATGTTTTTTTCCTGTTGACGTTTGTCCTGACCTCAATACTCACACTTTATGTCTTTTTGGAATTTCGGATCCGACACCTTTTAGCTATCCTTGGGAGTATCATTTTTTCTTTCTTGCCCTATCACCTACTACGCGGCGAAAGACATTTATTCCTTTCAGCATATTTCATGATTCCCGTATTTGTCGGGCTACTTCTAAAAATTGTAAGTAACGAGGTGCATCTTGATAAGTCTTTGAAAAATAAGCCGTTATTAATCGGCTCTTTAATTGCTCTACTTATCGCCTCATCCGGCATATATTATGCTTTTTTTGCGGTTTTCTTTCTCTTGGTAACTATTTTGGTTTGCATAATCCAAAATCAGAATAAAACAACGATACTGACTGGAGTTTTTTTTCTGTTTGTAGTTTTTTTGGGAATATTTATTAATCTGCTGCCAATAATAATCAGCTCTAAGCAAAACGGGAAGACGCCCGCTGCCGTCACCCGACAAGCTTCTGACGCGGAAACTTATAGTCTTAAATTCATCAGGCTTTTTCTGCCGCTTAAATCATATCGCATAAAACCTCTATCGGTCATAAAAGAGAAGGTGGAGACAATGTATTCATCAAGCGCCGATGAGAAGACAGAATACCTGGGTCTGATCGGAAGTTTGGGATTTGGCATTTTAACACTGGTTATATTGGGATA
>Ga0156136_105_pt3 | contig 10905 bp, 9 predicted proteins | sample RifCSPlowO2_02_FD_107789 | JGI IMG/M metagenome (GOLD analysis project Ga0156136, IMG submission 107789) | Candidatus Roizmanbacteria bacterium RIFCSPLOWO2_02_FULL_38_10 | reverse complement strand
TCGTTTTCGTTATTTAGAAAACGCTGTGGTGAGGCGCTGGCGTCTGAAGCTCCTGTCCCTAATGCATCATTTGTCGTCGGTGTTCCGGACTCGGGAGTAGCACTAGCAACAGGTTATGCATACGCCCTCCGACTACCCTATGCTCAAGTCATTCTCAGGGATCATTTTGATCCGTATGGGTTACAACGTCTTTTTATGAGAGACGATAAAATTGAAACCATTTCGCAAAAAGTATTAGGAAAACTATCTCTGATTCCCGATTCTCAAGTCTGGAAAGATGCTATTGTTGTCATCGGTGATGATTCAATTGTCAGGGGAAATGTTTCTAAAAAAATAACCCAAGCAATATTTGAACTAGGAGCTAAAGAGGTACATTGGATGGTTGGTTTCCCACCAGTGGCATATCCATGTCACCTGGGGGTTTCGATGAGAACCAGAGATGAACTCATAGCAGCCCAATATGATGCCAATCCGGAAAAGATTGCCCGGGCGATTGGCGCAACATCCGTCCATTATATTAGTCCGGAAGGTTTTATCAAATCCAGGAAAGCTTCATCAAAATTGACAAAACCGGAAAATCCCAAAGAAATATTTTTGGCCAACGGTGGTTGCGCCGGCTGCATCACCGGGCTCTACCCGATTGCCAAAGACGGATCGGTTTATCCGAGATACACAACCTGAAACATGAAGCCTGAAGCTTGAAACATTAATTATGAAAAGACTAGCAATACTCATCTCAACCGGAGGTACAGGAAGCAATTTGCAGGCAATAATTGACGCGATAAAAGCGAAAGAGTTGAAGGCACAAACTAGCGTCGTTGTTTCGGATTCCGAAAAAGCCATAGGTTTAAAACGGGCAAAAAATCATCAGATACCAACCGAAATTGTTGACAAAACGACTGATTTAATAAAATTATTGAAAGATAAGTATCAAGTTGATTATGTCTGTTTGGCCGGGTGGAAATTGATAATCCCCGATTCATTTATCAATGCTTTTGAAAATAGAATCCTTAATATTCATCCAGGCTTAATCCCTGATACTATGAACGGACAAACACTTAATCCCGACGGAACCATCGGTCTCTGGAATCGGGGTAAATTTACCAACAAAGCGATCCAAAATTTTATCGACAATAAAAGCACCTATGCCGGCTCGACGGTTCATTTTTTATCACATGATTTTGATTTCGGTCCGGTTCAAGGACGGTGTTTTGAGAAAATAATGCCTGACGATACTGTTAATAGTCTTTATGACCGGCTGAAAAAAAAGGAACATAAGTTATATGTTCAAACGTTAATAAAATTGTGTAACCAGAATAACGTATGAAGAAAGCTGTTTTGATCATCGGTTCCGGAGGACGTGAACATGCTATCGGTTGGAAATTCAATAAGTCTCCCCATATCGGAAAAATTTACTTTGCTCCGGGTAATGGCGGAACCGAGCTTTTAGGTGAAAATGTTGATATCAATGTTGACGATCTTCAAGGATTAGTCTCATTTGTAAAAGACAAACAAATCAATTTAACTTTTGTTGGTCCGGAAGCACCATTGGTCGCCGGTATCGTCGATGTATTCAAGAAAAATAAATTAGCCATCTTCGGACCGACAAAACAGGGAGCTTTACTTGAAGGTGATAAAGCTTTTGCTTGTGAATTCTTGGAAAAATATTCGATCCCCCATCCAAAATCAAAGACCTTTAATGATCCGCAACAAGCTAAAAATTATGTGGGTGAAATCGGCTATAAAAATTGCGTTATTAAAGCCAGTGGACTTGCATCCGGCAAAGGTGTCATCATCCCGAAGTCACAAACAGAAGCAGATGAAAGTATTGATCAAATCATGGTTGAAAAAATTTTTGGGGATGCCGGAACAAGTCTTATCATACAGGAACGGCTGAATGGACCGGAAGTCTCAATCATTGCTTTCACGGACGGAAAAACAATCATTCCTCTACCACCGTCTCAAGACCATAAACGGATATTTGATAATGATCAAGGTCCAAATACCGGCGGTATGGGAGCTTATGCGCCGGTCCCTTTTATCACAGAAAAGGACTTAAATCTTATCCAGGCAAATATTCTTGAACCGACATTGTCCGGATTGAAAAAAGAAAAAATTGATTATCAAGGTGTTATATATGCCGGATTAATGATGACATCTGTCGGTCCTAAGGTTCTTGAATATAACGTCCGTTTCGGTGACCCGGAGACACAACCTTTGATGATGCTTTTACAATCTGATCTCTATGAATTATCACTTGCATGTATTTCCGGTGCACTTTCAAAAGATTTGGTAAAGACTAAACCGGGATTTTCTGTTTGTATTGTCATCGCTGCCAACGGATATCCGGGCACATATCAAAAAGGAACGGAAATCTATGGACTGGATCTGGTGAAAAATGATAATCCATATGTCTTTCATGCCGGGACTGCAAAAAAAAATACGAAGACGTTAACTTCCGGCGGAAGAGTGTTGGGAGTTACTGCTTATGGAAATACCGTTAAGATTGCCCGAGATAGTGCTTATGCTTTCATTGGACAAAATGGAATTCATTTTGAAGGTATGCATTATAGGAAAGATATTGGCTGGCAAGCGCTGAATACATATGATAAACCGAATTGATATAACTTACAAAATCAAAGATACCAGAGCCGAGGTAAAAAAAAGAAATTTTGGGTCTCTTGGCTTAAGAGGAAAAATAATAAAAGTGATCGTCGTTGATTCATATTTAATAGATTCATCACTTAATAATGAACAAATCGAAAAAGCCGCCAATATTTTAACCAATCCGATTTTGGAAAAAAATTCCATAAACAGCATACCGATTGAAACCGATTTTGACATCTGTATTGAAATAGGTTTACTTCCCGGTGTCACTGATAATGTCGGAACAACCGTGAAAGAAACACTTGAAGATTTCTTCAGGAAAGATTTTTCTTCGGAAGAAAATGTTTATTCTTCGCAAGTATTTTTTATCTCGGGCAAACTGAACTCCGACGATATCGATAAAATAGTCGACAGTTTATATAATCCACTGATCCAACGGGCTGCTGTTATGAGTTTTGACGATATCAATCGTGAGGGAAGTTTACCCAGGTTTGTCCCGAAAGTGAAACTGGCAAAAAAAACAGCGGTAAAAAATATCTCGCTTGACATAACAAAAAAAGAACTGGCAAAGATTGGGTCAGAAGGGATAGAAAATGATGATGGAAGCCGGCGAGGTCCCTTATCTTTGGATTTAAATGAAATGATGGCTATCCGTGATTATTTTAAAAAGAAAAAAAGGAATCCTACCGATGTCGAACTGGAATCACTGGCCCAAACCTGGTCTGAACATTGTCAACATACTATATTCAATGATCCTCTTGATGATATTAAAACCGGAATTTTCAAAAAATACATTAAAGGGGCCACAGAAAAAATCAACACCCTTCGACAAGCTCAGGGCAAGTCCTTCTGTGTTTCGGTTTTTGTCGATAATTCGGGGGCTATCGAATTTGATGAAAATTACCTTATCACCCATAAAGTTGAAACACATAATTCACCATCCGCTCTGGATCCGTTTGGTGGTGCGATAACCGGTATTGTCGGTGTCAATCGTGATACTCTAGGATTTGGCCTGGGGGCAAAACCAATCGCGAATGTATATGGCTTTTGCTTTGCTGACCCTGAAGATAAAACGGTCTTATATCGTAATAAGTCAAAAACCGAAAAACTGTTGCCTGCAAAACGAATTCTTCAGGGAGTTATTGAGGGCGTCAATGTCGGAGGAAATTCATCAGGAATCCCAACTCCACTTGGATTTGTTTACTTTGATGAAAGATACCGCGGTAAACCACTTGTCTTTGTGGGTACTGTCGGGCTGATCCCAAAGACTATCAATCAACGAAATTCTACTCAGAAAAAAATCTCCCCAGGGGATCTGATCGTCATGGTCGGCGGACGCGTCGGTATTGACGGCATTCATGGTGCTACTTTTTCATCGGAAGAATTAAATGTCAAAAGCCAATCATCTTCAGTCCAGATCGGTGATCCAATCACCCAGAAAAAAATGTCCGATGCTATTATCAAGGAAGCCCGCGACAGAAACCTTTATCATGCTATCACCGACAACGGTGCCGGAGGACTTTCATCATCTGTTGGTGAGATGGCAAAGTTATCAGGCGGTTGTCATGTCTATTTGGATCGGGTGCCGCTTAAATATCTGGGACTTGATCCTTGGCAAATCTGGATTTCGGAATCACAGGAACGAATGACTTTAGCTATTCCCCGAGGGAAATGGTTAGCATTTGAAAGCCTGATGAGACGCCGCGGGGTTGAAGCATCAGTCATTGGCGAATTCAGCAATTCGGGTAAATGTATTGTTGAGTATAACGGACATAGAATTATGGATTTGGATATAGACTTTTTTCACAATGGAAGGCCGAAGAAAAAACAAAAAAGTTCAGGAAAGTATCAGGTATCAAGCAACAAGTATCAAATATTTAAAAACTCAACTAACTGGACTCAGACGCTGATAGACATACTTAAAGGTCTAAATGTTACGAGTTATGAATTTATCTCCCAGCAATTTGACCATACCGTGCAAGGAAATGCAGTCTTGCCGCCACTTCATGGCCGTGGTAGGGTCAATAGTGATGCCACGGTGATTAAACCCGTTTATGACAGTCAAAAGGGAGTTGTCTTATCTTCAGCAATCCATCCTGAACTGTCTGATAATGACACTTACTCTATGGCCAGTTATACGATAGATGCTGCGATCAGCTCAGCAGTAGCAGTCGGAGGGAATCCTGATTATCTGGCTTTACTTGATAATTTTTGCTGGTCTTCCGGTGATGATCCTAAAAGGCTCTATCAGCTAAAGCAAGCAGCTAAAGCATGTTATGATGTGGCTGTTTCTTTTGGAACCCCATTTATTTCAGGGAAAGACAGTATGTTTAATGACTTCAAAGGCTTTGATAAAACCGGCAAACCAATAAAAATCTCTGTGCCGCCGACACTTCTTATATCAACCATCGGGGTAATTGATGATATAAAAAAAACTGTCACCATGGATTTTAAAAATCCGTGGGATTTGGTTTATCTTTTAGGAGAAAGTCATGATGCTTTCGATCCGGTGAAGCAATTGGCACTTTACCGATCTGTATTTGCTGCAATTCAAAATAATTATATTGCATCAGCTATAAACATCAATCGCGGTGGTCTGGCTATTGCTGTCTGCAAAAGTGCCATGGCGGGAATTTTGGGCATTGATATAAAAGTTGATAAAAAAATTCTCATGATGGAATTCCCAAGTAGAATACTCATCAGTATTGCACCAGAAAAAAAAGAGGCATTTGAAAGTCTACTTGGTAATAATGCCCTGTTTTTAGGCAGGGTCACTAATAATCAGATAATAAAAATCAGGGACATGACTAACAAAGTAATAATAAATTTAAAAGTCGAGCAGGCACTGGAAGCTTATAAATTGACATTGAAAGATTATTAACAACTGACAGATGACAACTGACAAATGACAAATATGAACACATTTAGATTTAGAAAATTTAAAGTTTACCAAGATTCACTTAAGTTTAGAAAAGAAATTAGATATCTAATTGATACATATTTCCCAAAAAAAGAATTATATTTGTTAAGCGATCAATTACTCAGAGCAACAAACTCTGTAATTTTAAATATTGCTGAAGGTACCGATCGAAGTACTGACAAAGATTTTGCCAATTTCTTAAATAAATCTCAAACGTCTATTAATGAAATCGTGTCATGTTTCGACATCGCTCTCGTTGATAACTATATTTCTGAAAAAGTACATGATGATTATCTGTTTAAAGCCATACATTTGGTCGATCAATTAACAGCATTTAGAAATAAATTATTAAAATTTCCATCGAAATAATATATGTCTAATGTTAGTAGTTAGTTGTCAGTTGTTATTTTAATTAAATGATTAAACCGAAGATACTTGTCCTTTCAGGTTATGGTTTAAACTGCGAAGAAGAAACCAATTATGGTTTTAATCTGGCCGGAGGACAATCTGAGATCGTACACATCAACGATATTATTGATAAAATCAAAAAACTTGATGATTATCAGATCCTGTGTATTCCCGGCGGTTTTGCATTTGGCGACCATACCGGGAGCGGCAAAGCTTATGCTAACAAACTGAAGAATCATTTAAGTCAGAAATTGCATGAATTTGTCGCTCAAGATAAACTAATTCTTGGTATTTGTAACGGTTTTCAGATTTTGACCAATCTCGGTCTATTACCCGGTGCCTTAACTTATAATGAATCAGCACGCTATATCAATCGTTGGATAGATTTGAAAACAACCAATAAAACCCCCTGGCTTAAAAAAATCAAAAATCTTTCTTTACCGATAGCACATGGTGAAGGCAAATATTATTTACCTGATAAAGAGATAAAACTATTAAAAAGTAACGATCAGATTGCGGTTAAATATCATAAAGGCGAAATGCATAAAGAATATGGTCTTCCCTATAATCCAAACGGAGCTCTGGAGGATATCGCCGGTGTAACCGATAAAACCGGCCGGATTTTCGGCATGATGCCCCACCCTGACAGGGCGCTTTTTTTCACTCAACTTCCTAATTGGACACTACTTAAAGAAAAATATTTACGGGTAGATAAACCCTTACCTGAACATGGTCCCGGATTGCAAATCTTTAAAAACGGAGTGAAATATTTCGTCTGATTTTTACTTCTCTTTTTCATTTTTTATAAAAAGATAGGTGCCAATTACCAAAAATATCGCCGACATGCCGGCAAGTACACTAAGATTTAATAACGGGCTATGCAAAACAACCTCTTCTGCTTCAGGTTTGCCCAAATAATAAAGTCCGCGAATGAAATCAACAGCATAGGTCATCGGAGCAATCCGGGAAAGCACAAATAATATCGGCGGCAGATGTTTGATCGGATTAAAGACTCCCGCCAAAAAAAATTGCGGAAAGATCAAAAAAGGAAAAAGTTGATTAGCCGATCTTTGGCTTTGTAGATTGGCTAATACCATAAGTCCAAAAGATCCACCGGCTAAAGAGCAAATGATGCCACCGATCAGAATCAAAATCAATTCCGACGGCGCGAATCTCAAACCTAAGAATAAACCCATAATGATTACTCCTACAGTCTGGGAATAAGCGACTCCAGTCTCACCAAGAATTTTGCCTATCAGTAATGTAAAACGAGATATCGGAGCCACAAATAATTCCTGAGCAAAATCATTTTCCCGATCTTCTATAAGCGATATAATTCCGGACGCTGTCGACTGAAACAAGGTCTGGCCCAGTACGCCGATAAAGACAAAAGTCAGGAAGTTGTATTGCAAATCTTTGCCAATATTTTCTTGTAAGCTTGTTCCTAAAATTCCGACAAAGACAAAAGGGAAAATCAAACCCATAATTAGACGCATCCTATCTCTAAATAGCTTAATAATATCGCGGCTGGCAATCGTTAATATGGCATTAATTTCCTTGTTCATTTTGTCCGATGATGTCTAAATACGCCTCTTCAAGAGAAGGTTGATAAATTGATAAGTATGAAAGTGGTGTTTGTATTTTTTTTATCAGTTGATGAGGTGTCGATTCTTTAAATGGTAATGTAATATGATCTTTTAATTGATATGGAATTTTTTTATCTTTTAATTCTTGAATTAACTCATTTCTATTGTCCGCGTCGATTATTAAGTGTTGTTTTAGTATGTCTTTTTTAATCTCAAGAGGCGTACCTGATTCGATAATTTTTCCGTGATTGATGATATTTATGTTATCAGCATCCTCTGCTTCCTCCAAATAATGAGTCGTCAAAAATATGGTCATCTTGCTCTTCTGCTTCATCCCATGCAGATATTGCCATAAGGTTTTTCTGCTTTGAGGATCAAGCCCTGAAGTCGGTTCATCTAAAAAAAGAATCTTCGGGTGATGAATCAGACTTCGAACAATTTCTAATTTTCTCTTCATTCCTCCTGAATAAGTCTTTATCGGACGGAAAATATCTTTCTCTATATTCAATATCTTCGATAATTCACTGACTTTTGCTTTATAGCTTCTGGGCATTAATGAAAAGGTGGGTCTGTATGGATAAACATTATATAAAAAAGCGTGATAACGAATATTTTCTTCGGCAGTCAAATTATTGTCTAAACTCGGCTTTTGGAAAATGATACCGATATTTTGGCGTACTTTGGCTTCCTCTCGATCTAAATCGTATCCGGCAATCGTCACCTTACCGGACGTCTTGGCCAGAGTTGTTGTCAGAATCGAAATTGTTGTCGTCTTTCCGGCGCCATTTGGTCCTAAAAAAGCAAAAAACTCTCCCTCAGCGACTTCAAATGAGATATTATCCACTGCAAAAACATTGCTCTTTTTATATTTCTTAACCAGATTTTTAACAACAATAGCTTTACCCATATAAAACAAAAAGTATAGCAGATATCTAACGGTTGAATACCGGATGTTATTTCGAGATAATTAATCAGTAGATTATTTCAATCAAATTTGATATAATAATTCATGGACTATCAGAAATATACGATAGCAACACTAGGTAGTCATTCGGCTCTCCAGATTCTTCACGGTGCAAAATCAGAAAATTTCAAAACTCTCTTAATTACAACTCCTGAACGGGAAAAATTTTATAAACGGTTTTCGTTCATTGATGAAGTAAAAATCATTAAGACATTTGCCGATTTTCCAACAGTTGAACATGAATTAAAGGATAAAAATGTTATCATCATTCCCCATGGATCATTTGTCGCATACCTTGGTGTTGAGAAAAACAAATCGATGGCTCTACCCTACTTTGGCAATAAAGCGGTTCTTGATTGGGAGCAAGATCGGGAAAAACAACAGAAGTGGTTAACTGATGCAAGAATTGAAATGCCTCCACAATACAAATCAATAAACGATGTCGGAGAAAAAGACTTTCCCATCATTGTAAAAACGTTTGGAGCTGCCGGAGGAAGTGGGTATTTTATGGCCAGATTTAAAAATGAATTTAAAGAAAAGATAGAAAAAATTAGAGCTGAAAAATATATTATTCAAAAATACATTTTGGGGGTGACGCTTTATATTCATTACTTTTACTCATCTTTAACAAATAATCTTGAGGTGTTAAGCATGGATCGTAGGTATGAAACAAACGCCGACGCTCTAGGAAGAATTCCGGACTATTTGCTAGCCGATCCAACAATTGAACCCAGTTTTGTTGTTGTCGGAAATAGTCCACTCGTCCTTCGCGAATCAATGCTGCCGGAAGCCTATGATATGGGAGAAAGATTAGTAGCATCATCTAAAAAATTAATTAATAATAAAGGAATTTTCGGACCGTTTTGTATTGAAACAATAATTACCCCGGATATGAAATTTTATACCATTGAAATCTCGGCTCGCATTGTTGCCGGGACAAATATGTTCACCAATGGTTCACCCTACGCGATTTTCCATCATGAAAAGTCACTTTCAACCGGACAGCGGATTGCTATGGAAATAAAACAAGCGATTAGTAACAATAGGTTAGAATTAATATTGGATTAATATTTTGTGTTTACTGTTACATGTTTCACGTTACATAATTTATGAATATCGCTGCTCAACTAAAAGATTTTGACCAACTTAATACGACTATCACCGTACTTGGCAGCCATAGTGCTCTTGATGTCTGCCGCGGGGCCAAAGATGAAGGATTTAAAACATTAGTCGTCACTCAAAAAGGCCGAGGGACACCATATGAAAAATATTATAAAACATCGGGTAATTTAGGATGTGTGGATGAGGTGATTTCCTTGGATAAATTCAGTGATATTTTAACCTCCAGAACTATTGATAAGCTGATCAGTCATAATGCTATATTTGTCCCCCATCGTTCTTTTGAAGTTTATCTCAATGATTATGATGCGATTGAGAAAAAATTTCCGGTTGCAATGTTTGGTAACCGGTTTATGTTAAAAATTGAAGAAAGAGGTACAAAATTCAGTCAATATGACTTACTTGAAGAAGCCGGTATCAGGTATCCGAAAATATTTAAAAAACCGGAAGATATTGACCGGCTCTGTCTTGTCAAAGTTTTGGAAAAAGAACGAGGATTTGAAAGAGCATTTTTTATCACCGACAGTTTTAATGATTTTCAAAAACAGGTTGATCTTAAGCTAAAGAAAAAACTTTTCACTAAAGACCAATTGAAACTGGCAGTTATCGAAGAATTCGTGCTTGGAGTTCAAGTTAATTTCAACTTTTTTTATTCGCCGCTTAACGGGCGACTTGAACTTATGGGGACTGATACAAGGCGACAAACTAATCTTGAAGGACTTTCAAGAATTCCCGGCATTTATCAGCAGGAATTAATTACAAAAATTAATATTAAGTATGAAGAAGCTGGCCATATCGCCGTCACTGTTCTTGAATCAATGCTGGAAAAGGTGTTTGAAATCGGTGAAAAATTTGTGAAAGCGTCAAAAAAGATCATGCCACCCGGCGTCATCGGTCCGTTTGCTTTGCAGTCGATCATAATTCCGGGCCCGCCAAAAAAAGATATTGTGGTCGTTGATGTCTCGCCACGGGTACCAGGCAGTCCCGGAATATCGGCAACGCCATATGCCACTTATCTATTTGGCGAACCAATTCCCGTCGGCCGTAGAATTGCAATTGAAATTAAGCAAGCAATTAAAGAAAATTGTTTAGAGAAAATAGTAACTTAATGACAATAATATAAACATATGAAAACATTTAATTTTAAAACTTATCTCTCCCCCCTCACCTGGCGTTATGGCAGTAGTGAAATGCGTTATATTTTCTCCGAAGAAAATAAATATAAACTTTGGCGCAAAATCTGGGTAGCACTTGCGCAAGCAGAACATAACGCCGGGCTTCTAAACGACGAAGAATTAGCC
>Ga0156136_150_pt1 | contig 12693 bp, 11 predicted proteins | sample RifCSPlowO2_02_FD_107789 | JGI IMG/M metagenome (GOLD analysis project Ga0156136, IMG submission 107789) | Candidatus Roizmanbacteria bacterium RIFCSPLOWO2_02_FULL_38_10 | reverse complement strand
AAATCCAACCAGCCTCTATTTCATGGACCGTGTGGTAGATTTTATTGAAAAAAATCAAGGCATTTCGGGCTATCGAATTTCATATAGTGATGATAATTTGGCATCCTCGTTTAATTATTTATTCCGGCAAAAGGGATTCGTTTTTTCACAGGAAGCTCAGGAGAAATCATTTGTTCACATCAGCAGTCCACCGGATAAAAAATTAATGACGAAGATAATAGGAAATTATGGCGTTTATATTTCAACGGATCTGATACGATAGTTCGTTCTCATTTGACGATTGACATGAGTCCAATTGCAGATCTTTGATGAAAGGCTGGATTTCAACGACGGCAGTTTAATTAGCATTTTTATTAAGGCAAAATATTCAACAAAACTCAAAATATAAAAAAGAAGATACATACTCGGGATTAAAGGCAAAAGCATAATTTTCTCTTTCCAGTTAAGCGTATTCTCCAACACAAGATTGGCACCTAAGTAAAGCGATATCACCGCAATCGCCGATAATAAAGTCAAAAAATCTTTATATGCAAGAATGACATACATAATGTAACCGATCATTATAGGTTCCAGGAAAAAAGCGAAATCACTGAATATTGCATATGGAAGATAAAAAAAAGTCAAAAGTTTGGTAAATTTATTATCAATATTAAAAAATAAATTCCGATTCTTATAAAAAGTTTGTGACCTACCCCATTTCCATCTAAACCGCTGCTTCATCAAATCCCTCACACTTAAAACGCTTTCCGTATTCGAAATCACATCCGATCCATATAAAACTCTGTTTTTTTTATTACCATGTTGAAGAATTTTCATTGTTAAATCAATATCCTCTGTGATAGTATCACCGTCGTAGTAACCAATTTTTGCGAGATAATCACGACGGAAAGTTGACCCGATACCGCCAATAATATATTCGATGTTAAAAAAAGAATGGGCTCTTTTCATCTGATAACAGATAATATATTCGATCCGCTGTATCAGATTTAATAGCGATCCGGTTTCAATAATGCGGACATTTGAAGCAAGAGCTATTGTCTTATCATCTCTAAAGTATCGCGAAGCTTTTTTCAGGGCGTCCGGATTTATATAAGAATCACCGTCTAAACACATCACCAATTTCCCTTTGGCATATTTTTTGATACCGGTGTTTAGTGCTTTTGCCTTTCCTTGACTTTTTCTAAAAATCATAAACAGATTTTTCAACCTATAATTTTTTTTATATGCCTTTAATATTTGCTTTGACTGATCCGTAGATCCATCATCAACAACAACAATTCTTAATTTATTTCTCGGGTAATCATTTTTGAATACCGAGTCTATGGCTCTAAGGACAGTATGTTGTTCATTATGAGCAGGAATAACAACGGTGAAAAATGGATAAGAACCTCTTTTATCTGCATTTTTTCTTTCATCCGATTCTTTCAAATCATATAGATCCGACCCGATAATAAAAAGTCCTATTCTAATAAGATTAACTGCTCCAAAAAAAACGATTAAATAAGGTATTAACTCCATATGTTATATCTCGTTTAATAACCTGAAATAGACTAAGCGTCGCAGACTATTATTTTCCCCCGTGCAGGTAAGCAACACCAGCTGAGGTAAACCGTCATTTGTGAATACGGAGATATCGGTAGGAATTACATCTTTTTGACTTAAATATTCATAGATAAATTCTTTTCCGTTTTTGGTTTTCAAGATCACGCGATCCTGAGTACTAAATTGATTAATTCTGCTGAACAAATCACGAGAATTATGAGCATAGATGACGGTATTTCCATGTTTTGAACTTGGCATTGCCGAAAGAACGGCAAAATGAACATAATTTGTGCTGATATTCCAAGTTTTTTGCTGAAAATCATATCCGCCGGGAATGATAGATTTATTAATCTTCAGTTTGGGTATAAATAAACTTTGGGGAAAATCTAAACGACTGGAAAATGGCTTAAAGAGTGAGTTTTGATTTTGTTTGGTACTTTCAATAAGCTGTAAACCCACAGTAAGCAACAAAATAGTATTTATTATCAGGATTGAAGTTAAGGCTCGAGTTGAAATTTGCATATAGCCAATTTATCTAAAGATACGAATTATTCTTGTAATTATTAGAGCGCTTAGTACGGTTATACCGACTCCAATTGCTACTATAGGTAGTATAGAGTTTAGTGAATTGATACCGGTATATGGTAAGACCGTCACACCAGCGGCTATACTGGTAGAAGCTCCTAATATTTGACCTGATGACCCACCTATTGACATATACTATTATAGCATAATATATCCTATAAGTAAATACTATATTAATTCTGGTTAGTATCTTTTTTAGGCTAATAATAAGATTTCTCTCCCCCAGAAGATCAGCATGGTGGTCATTATGATAAAATAAATACAGAAATACTATGTCAACATTTCTATTGATTATCCTTGCCAGCTTAATCACCAGTCTCATTTCTTTCATCGGCATTATCATCATCAATGAAAAAATTAAGGCAAAACTCCTATATTACCTGGTTAGTTTTGCAGCCGGCGTACTTTTGGCTACTGCATTTCTTGACCTATTACCGGAAGCTCAAGAAGGTGTCGGACAAAATTCCATTTTTCTGCCGGCGCTTTTAGGTATCGTCTTATTCTTCTTTCTGGAACGCATCATTATTTTGCTCCATCATCATGATGATGATAAACCGGTTATTCATGCTTCGGTCACCTTAGTTTTGATCGGTGATTCTATCCATAACTTTTTTGACGGTATAGCGATTGCCGCGGCTTTTTTGATTAATCCGTCATTGGGATTTACTACAACTTTAGCAATCATCATCCATGAGATTCCCCATGAAATTGCCGATTACAGTGTTTTTATAAAAGGCGGTTTGGATCAGATGAAAGCGTTATTTTATAATTTTATTTCTGCATTGACTGCAGTCATCGGAGGCATAATGGGATATTATTTTTTAAGCATTTTTGAAAAATTCAATTACATTACCATATCCATGACTGCCGGAATATTCATATATATAGCCTGCACAGACTTGATTCCGGAAGTCCAGCGGGATTATAAGGAACACCGGAAATGGACTCAAACATTTTCTTTCCTTTGCGGTATTGTGATCATCTATTTTCTGCAAACATTTATTAAACACTAAAATATTGGGTAATGAAGAATTTTTTTCTCGGATTTATCTTCGGTTTACTCCTTACATTACTGGCGACCTATATACTTGAATTTTACCGGCCAAAAATAATCTCACCAATTAGTAAAAATATTACCTCAGTAAAAAATAAAGCTCTGGAAAAATATCAGATAAAAAATTTGCAAAAAATCACCTTTCAACCTCAAAGTTTCACTATCAAACAAACTCTAAAAGAAGATAAAAATTTCAGCTCATATTTATATTATTTAAATATCGACACCAAATCTTTAGGATATAAAAAAAATTACCGCGTCTCCGGTCTTATCAACATACCAAAAACACCCGGCGCATATCCATTGATCCTCATGCTGCGTGGTTTTGTCCCGCTTGAAAATTATGAAACCGGTATGGGAACAAAACGGGCTGGAGAAACTTTAGCGGCAAACGGATTCATAACAGTCGCTCCGGATTTTTTGGGATACGGCAAATCAGAGTATCCACCGGCTGATGTTTTTGAAGCACGATTTTTAAATTATGTAACGGCTCTATCAATTTTGAAATCAGCTATTAACCTAAATCAAAACCTGGCTGATGGCAATATAACCGGAATTAAAATTGATTACAATAAAATCGGTATCTGGGGTCATTCTAATGGAGGACAAATAGCACTAACAGTTCTCGAGATTGAAAATAAAATTTATCCGACAGTTCTTTGGGCTCCGGTCAGCAAACCCTTTCCATATAACATCTTATTTTACACTGATGAATATGAAGATGAAGGTCGACTGCTTCGAAAAAAATTGGCGGAATTTGAAAAAGATTATGATGCGCGATTATTCTCCATCACGAAATATCTTTCGGAAATTGATAGTCCGATCCAACTTCACCAAGGAACTGCTGACGGAGAAGTATTAAAAAGCTGGTCAGATAGTCTATATGATTACATGAAAGCTCAGAAAAAAGAAATCAACTATTTTGTCTACAACAACGAAAATCATAATTTCTCAAACGGAAATTGGAACACTCTCATTACTCGTGATATCAGCTTCTTTAATAATTCCTTTTGAAGATTATATCAAGTAGTCTTTGCCAGATGGACTTTTTGGCCGGGGGTGTTGGAATTTCCGGAGCCGGAGTTTGATTTTCACGGACTGTATCAGCCTTTATATCCGGGTTTGTCGGTTTTTCGGGAATATCCTCAGCTGAATTTAATTGGACTGCAGGTTGACTTTCTAATACTTGCTTTTGTGGATTTTTTATCACTGTCTGATTTTTTCCCATGGTCTTTGCCGATAATATGTTTGACCAAGGACCGGGAGCACAGCCATTACCGCCACGAACCTTGAAGTAGTAAGTTGTTTTAGGTAGAAGACCTTGGACGCTATAATCCACCACTCCTTTGGATAAACCGTGTGAATATGAGACGCCGAAACGTTCATCATTATTGCTTAATCCGTATGCAACGTAGTAATAGGACAGATTATCATTGGCAGGTGTAAAGAAGAGCTTCGCGGAATTACCACTCGTATCTATTTGAAATAAATGAGGCGCATTGGATGGCGGCGGATCACTACAAGTTGGTGCTTTAACCGTACCTGCTGAGGATGCTGATGTCGTTCTTTCTACTGCAGTAAAAGTCGTAAAATGGGCTGCGGTGAAAACTAAAGTGCCGGTTGACCGGTTATATGTAACCCCGGATACAATCCCACTGCTATCGGCAGCACCATCTACCATAATCTGTGGATCGGCAAGCGTCAAGCCATACATAGTTAACTGAGCATTGGTATCGGCTAAATCTCTGATCAAAGTCGCATCAAGCGATATTCTCCCGGGGACACTCAGGTCAAGCTTTTGATCTAATGTCTGCATCCACTGCAGTGCATACCTATCGGTAAAGTTTATCGGAGAAAGAAATGTAATTCTACCCCTATCGGTCATTTCAAAATAAAGGTCCGTGGTACGACTGTAATCGGTTTGACTGGTCAGATTAGTCGTCACGCCGGCACTGGTCATCATGCTCGCAATTGTCGACATCGTCGGACATTCGCCAAAACCGACGGGGTTGCACCAACCCTTGGTCGTCGTACAGGTTGCCGACCACGAATTGGCATCCAGGTTAATACAATTTGATTTATCAGCCTCTGCCACGGAATTTATATGGTGCGGTGCACCCACAGGAAGTGGATATGTACCATAGGATACCTGATGAATTATTCCGGTGGTATTATTAAATGCAATTTTTCCTTCTGTATCATTGAGAGTTCCGGTAGGTAATGCAAACGTAAGAAGGGCTCCCCGACCGATTGTGCCTGTCAGATTAACAGTCGTCGTGTCTCCTGATGAAGGCGTATAAACTATAGTACAACCTGATAGATTTATAGCCCGATTCTGATCCATATTGACAATTTCCACCCACTCTGTCGTGGCTGTTGGTGTATATTCGGTTATTGAAACAAGATTGGTTAGATCGTCACTACAGGTTAGAGTTGTGACTGCGTTCACGGGATTGGCAAAAATTGATACTAAAAATACTAGAGAAAGAGTCAACACAAGAAGAAATCGAATCATACTCTTCATAAAAACCAATCCTCCTGTCTAACGGATTGAGGATATTAATAGAATATTAAATCATAAATCAGTTGTCAAGTTTTTTCCCAAAAATTTCGTTCTACATCCTTATCTTTCTTTGGAACTGTTGCTGCCACTTTTTTCACCCCCTTTTACCAACTTACCATTAATAATCTAATTGAAGAATGTAGACTAAAAGTGATAAATGTGTAAAAAGTATGTAAGGATCAATATATCAAACTACTACTTGACAAGATCAGGAAAATATATTACTTTATTGTTAGTTATATTTTCCAATTAATTGTTGGAAAATAAATGAATAAAAAGGATTGGTCATATAATTTTTTTTCTTTTTTCGTATTTTTATTTCTTCTTCCTTCTTTCATTCAGTCTTCTGCGACAACTATTCAGGGAAAGACGGTAAAAGCCAATGGCGTCACTGCCTTGTCCGGCGCGGAGATAATGCTGCGAACCAGTAATTGGTCATCAAGCAGTCTATGGACCACATCAGCCAGTGATGGTACGTTTTCTTTCACAAATCTGTCAACCGGTACTGCGTATCTACTCGAAATGCGAGCGCCCTGGGAGAACCCGGACGGCCTGATTGCACCTGATTTGTCCGGAGTATCAATCACTTTTACCGATTCGGGCCAGACATATTACCGTGATGGTACAGTCGGCACAAATTTTGACAGCTCAAGCCGGGCTGTCATTGCTTTCGTTACCCCAAATAATACAATTACCGGCACACTAACCAAATCAAATGGTTCTCCAATTTCGGGAGCTTATGTTGAAGCATATAAAGAAATGGGCATGGGTTGGGTACAGGCAACAACGAATGCAAGTGGTGTATATACATTAAGAATTGGTGCCGGCGCTTGGATGGTGATGCCTCGAGCCAACTATGGTGGAAGCCCTCAAGATGTCGATTGGACGTATACCAAAATGCCAACAAGAGTGAAGTTTGACAATAATGATAGTCCGGGAGAATCAAAAACACTAAATTTTACCGTACAAAACGCCAACTGCTCCGTCACCGGTAATGTCGTCGCACCTGACGGTAGTGCATTGACTGACCCACAATCAAATGTCAATGTCAGTGTTTGGTCTTATCAAGGTGGAGGCAATAGTAGTAATGTCAATGCAAGCGGTGCTTTCACTCTAAAAGTACCAGAAGGATCCTATAATCTTGGCATCAGCAGTTGGCAGTCTAATTATGGATCACCGGCTGAAATCAAGTTCACGGTAAAAGATGCAGATTCAGACGGTACTTGTGACGGTTATGCTGCCGGAACTATCCGATTGGTGGCTAAGAATTCTACAATAAGTGGTCGGGTGATTGATTCAAATGGAGCAGGTGTTGCCAATAAAAACGTCAACACTTGGAAGCAAAATGGTGGTGGGTGGGGTTATGCTACTACCGACTCTGACGGATATTATTCAATTCTCGTCTCTGCCGGTACGTGGATGATATCAGTCTCTCAAGATCCGGGTATGTCTGGTGGCTATAGTGGAACCACGTATATTAACGACCAAGCTCCCCTTCTAGTAACTATAGGTGAAAACGCAACCAGTTCCGGAAATAATGTTACTTTACAAATTGCCAATGCAACCATCGATGGTAGACTTGTTGATTCAGTTGGAACTACACTAACAAGCTTGGAGATGGGTTATGCATTTGTTGAGACGAGCGGATCGTCAGGTGGCCCGGGACCAATGATGTATTCTTCAATGGGCGCACCTGTCAGAAGTGGAGTATTTACCCTAAAGGTTCCGGCAGGAACATTCAATGTAGGTGTATCATTGCCTCCCGGAGCCGGCTACTGCACTGGCACTTCAAGCTCGGTGACGGCAACCGCGGATGCTACTGCCTCAGCGACAATCACCATGACTCAAGCTACCGGTACAATCAGCGGTTTTCTTAAAAAGGATTCAGATTCAGGAGCTACAATCACCGGTGTGAGAGCTGAAGTTTTTGCCAATTCCGGTACCACCAATTTTGCCATGGCAACAGTCAATACCACTGATGGCTCTTATTCAATGCAAGTCTGTCCGGGTGACTGGTATATTGGCTATTGGATAGATCCATCCGTAACTGATGGTGAAAATAACAGTTATCTGATGCAATCACCGTCAAATAATAAAATATCAATTGCGACTGGCGCTCTAACACAAACCAAAAATATCATTGTTAAGAAAAATGATGCCACTATAACCGGCACCATAAAAGATCCTGACGGAAATGGTTTGGCTGGAGCTTGGGTATCAATCGACACCAGATCCAATGACACTGCAGGATCATTTAGTCGCGACAATATGTTTCACAATGGGACCATGACAGACTCCACTGGAGCATATACCATAAAAGTACCATCAGGAACGACATATTACGTCGAGACCTTTGTCCCACCATCCTACTCTTATATTAATCCCCGAAGAGTCTCGGTGACACCAACAAGCGGATCAACGTCAACTGTCAATTTACAATTTACCACAGCCAACGCCACTATCACCGGAACAGTAACTCAAGGAGGGACTGTAAAGCCCGCTTTTGTCAGTGCTTGGAGTGAGGCGGGTGGTTATTCGGGAACTACAGCAAACAGTGGTGGTGTTTACACTCTGTCAGTCTCAACAGGCACAAATTGGCATATAAAAGCGATGTATGATGCATCTAAGACTTCATTTGCCAAGTCTGCCGAAACAATCGTCTCGCCTTCATCCGGAAGCAATAGCCTAAATCTAAGTCTTGCCAACACCGGGACCATGCCTGATTCAACGACTGTCACTTATTTGGCGACAAATCAAAAAACGATTACGTTATCAGATGGTACAACCATCAATATCCCGGCAGGTGCATTAGCGTCATCCGGCAATGTCACGGTCACCGTCACTGCCAAGGCGCAACTTCCCAATCAGAGCTTAGCAACACCAATAAATATCGGTTACGATATCTCTGCACTTGATAGTAACGGCTCAGAAATTACATCGAATTTTAATTCCAATGTCACTATTGTCATGCCGTATTCCGAAGCTACCTTAACTACTTTAGGTATTACGGAAAATGATCTTTTAGCCGGATATTGGGATACGACGACCAATGCTTGGAAGACAGCTGATAATATCTCTATCGATAAAGATAATAATACAATCACGATTACAATCAACCATTTCACTGATTTTGCTCCGTTTTCAGCGGGTAAAAACGGTTCTGCTACAAGTAGCAGCAGCAGTTCATCTTCATCATCCAGCTCCTCTCAAGCGCGGACTGCACCGCTTCTTGCCGGAAGTGGCGGAGTATTTAAAATCGGTGATGAACTTATTACTATAGTCGAACCAAATACCCTGACTTGGGACAGTTATTTAGACAAAGTTGTTTATGCTAAGAAACACCCATATCATATCGGCTCCTTTTGGCAAGTCTCGAATGTTTATGATCTCTGGTTTAAATCTTTTTTTAACAACGCTAAAATTGTGAATCCATCGAAGCCCTCGATTCTCGCTATAAAATACAGTCTTTCTCAACTTGGGAAGTTGCCGGAGAAATCGTTAAAAATCGCATATTCAGGTGATTCAGGTAAGACCTGGAAAATCCTGCCGACAAGCGTCATTGATAAAAAGAATAAAACTGTAGCAGCGTTAACTACAATAAAAGGTTATTATATGTTGGTCTCCGGGTTTGGCTCTGGCAGTTTCATTCCTTATAAAACGCAAAAAGCCGATGTAGTCAAAGATAAGGTCAAACAGGAAATCATCATAACACAGGAAAAGAAACAAGCGCTAAATCCGGTAATACCACCCCAGAATATCCCGGCACCGGCAGCCAAAAAGAATATATTTCAAAAAATACTGGATGCTATTTTCTAGTAGGTTTAAAAATCGTTCCAGAGAAGTTGGTTGTAGACCTCGTGATGAAATAACACTTCAGGATTTTTCACCTTGGTACCCAAAGACTCAGGACAACGCATTGCTTGTGTTTCTTTTAAATTGATATAGCGTTTCTTAAACTCCTCACCTAATAATTTTGATGTCCAGTCACTTTGTCTAAATTGAATAATCGCATTCTGGATGCTTGATGGAAAAAAACTAACCCGGGGTCTTTTTTGTATCTGTTTTCTTCCCGACTCACTTTCAAATCCGGTACGAATCAAGCAATATGTGGCAAGGTAAGGATTAATATCCGGTGCGACACTCCTTATCTCAATCCGTGCGGATTTTTCGTTGTGCAGGGGAATTCGGATCATAGCACCACGATCGATCTCCGAGACTTTTATCTCATTGGGCGCTTCAAAATGGGGATCAAGTCGGCGGTAAGCATTGACACTTGAATTTAAGATCAAAGATAATGCAGACGCTTGGTATAGAATTCTGTCAATAAATTGCCAGGCCGAGTCAGACAATTGCGCTTGGCCTTTTTTATCATAAAAATTATTTTTTCCGTTTGATAGAACCGATAAATTAGTATGCATGCCATTGCCGTTGATCCCCGTTATCGGCTTGGGCAAAAATGTCGCTGTCATTCCCATATTTCTGGCGATCTGACGGGCAGTTAGTTTGTAGAGCTGAACTTGATCGGCAGCGATCAAAGCTTCAGAGTATGAATAATTCAATTCAAACTGAGATGGAGCGACTTCGGGATGATCTTTCTCATTTTCAAAACCCAGTGCCCGCTGTGTTTCGGCAGTAGTATCTATAAAATTTCTTAGAGTCTCATTGGGCAAAGAATGATAATATCCACCCCTTGATGCTGGTATGAATCCCTTTGTTTCATCAAATTTTTTCTCAGCATCGGTTCCTTCCATCAAAAAACCTTCAATTTCATTGGAAATCTGTACAATAAATGATTTCTTTTTAAGGCCGGCTAAATATTTCTTTAGCATGGTGCGGGTATCCATCTCGTATTCTTTGCTATCACGGTCTAAGATATCACCCATCATCAGCACTTTACCGGCACCAAAGACATCGCTTGGCAACCACCAAAATGCCTGCCAATCCGGCACCAGCCTCAAATCCGATTCGGCTTGCCTTGAGAAACCTCTGATAGACGATCCGTCAAATGTCAAATTATCATAAGATCTGATAAAAAACTTCTTATCATAATCAATCATATGAAACCGTCCTTCTAAATCAGTGAAACCCAGCGTAACTGCTTTTAGCCTCTTCTCTTTCTCCAGGTAATTAAGGTAATAGTCTTTGGCTTTTTGGGGCGTGATATGAAGCCGATTGTGCTTCGATTGAAGATTTAATGATTCAAGCTCATCGTAGGGTATTTCTAGAAAAGATTTAAGTAAGATTGAATCCATTTAGATTAAATTTTAACGATTATAATCTAAAGTTATAATATTTTAATATTTTTTTGTCAAGAATTAATTTAAATGTGAGTATCAAATTCTGATTTTACCCAGAAGAAATCCAACATAATCCTATAATATGTTATAATCTTACCATGACAGAAAGACGAAAAGGACCGCGCGGAAAACCCAAAGATCGCTTTCCATATAACCAAGGTCGTCGAGATTTTTTAAGAAGAATGGGACTAATTGGGTTAGGTGCAGCGGCTGCCGGCTCTGGCGTGGTTGGAGTTGTTTTACAAAATGCGGCTGAAGAGGACGAGAAGCGTCAATAAAGGCGAAGCGAACTTCAAGTAGCTGAAGCAAACGTAAAAAGCACTATCGATAAGCTTGATCCAAGCGTCTCTAAACTTAGAGCAAAAATCGCCGCTAATGCTTTGTATTCACAAGATATTACCCAGAGATTGCTTGCGCCACTGAAACTTTATGAACAAAATCGTAATGATAATCCAGGAAGGAACAAAGCATCACAGAGACTGCACGATTTTGAAGCTGGTCGGGAAGAGATGTCAGACAGAGCTGTATTAAATCTAACCGATCCTGATAGCTTTTCAATAGAGGTTGATGATTCGCTTGATCCGTTCATTGTTGCCAAATACAAAGATAGCAATTCAACGTTGGTCCTCCGCTCCGGTTTTAATGAAGATAGTGATTTGGATGCTGCCATCGCCTATCATGAACTCGTCCATGCTTATCAGGATCAACAACTAAAACGAAGAGTAATGAAAGGTGAATCACAGGCTTTACTTGAATATCAAAACCGTCGAGCTAATACAGTAGATGCTGATAAAAGATCCATAATAGCTGATGAAGAACAAGCCTACATTATGCAAACATACGTCTTAAATATTCTGACTGATGGTCGTCTCCAACATGATGTAGCTAGCGGAAGTTTGTCCTCAGATGATTATATGAATTTATTAGGTGCTCAATCAAATGATCGTCCGGTGCTGGAACATTTTATAAATGTCGCTGAGATAATGTATTCCAGTGGCACTACGATAGATAATAATACGGAAGTATTCAGTCAGTTCATGACTGATTATCACCGGCGGGCCGGTCGTAGTCCCTATGAAATATCACCTTCCGGTGAGTTAGTTCCTATTCCCTGATTTTTTGAATATTGTTTTTCAAATGCCATTCTTTATTTATCGCCATTTATTTTGTTCTTATTCAAATTCTTTCAAGAATCTGGCAAGAGGTTGATGGAATTTGCTGTGGTAGGTATAGATCAAGCCGACAAAAGCGATCATGGTCAGGAATAATATTGCATATTGTGCAACAGGATTATCCCGCAGAAACATTTCATAAATTATGTTAGCGGAGATATTGATCAGAAGTCCGATGATCAAAGCAAGGATAAAAACGACATAACCATGTTTAGAAGCTACATGTGCATGTGTTTTTTTTGGTCTTTGCTCCTCTGCCATACTATAATTATAACAAAAAGCTGGAAACCCACTCCTAATTCGTCACAAACAATCATTCAAAAAAAGTACTTAGTCTGGTAAACGACTGATTTGTCACATCAAACCAATATGAAACTTTTTTGTCTCCGGCTTCTTCCCGGGTATTGACAATCAGCAAAGCCGGCGACGCCCAACCGGTGACGTCGGTGATGATGAAGCCTTTCACTTTCTGTTCAAACA
>Ga0156136_125_pt2 | contig 14015 bp, 15 predicted proteins | sample RifCSPlowO2_02_FD_107789 | JGI IMG/M metagenome (GOLD analysis project Ga0156136, IMG submission 107789) | Candidatus Roizmanbacteria bacterium RIFCSPLOWO2_02_FULL_38_10 | reverse complement strand
CAACTTGTTTATCTTGTCTTTCACTTGATCCACACCTAGAGATAATATTAAATCAACGGCCTTGGGTCCGTAGTCATTACCCGTTAATATCTGATAAAAGGGTTTAAAAACTTCACGCGGTGTTACATTGTTTTTTTTCAGAATTCCAAAAATTAAATTTTGAATTTGATCTCGATCGTTTGCTTTTCCGTCTAAGTGGTTTACTAACTCCCTTAAGAAAAGTCTTTGCGCGGTTGATAAATCGTCAATGGTTTTTTTTGACTCAACTGAATCTATATTTACGCCGTCAGACGATTCATATTTATTTAAATAAATGGTTGCGTATTTTATTCTCTTATCTAAAAGTTTTGCTTCGAAAACGGTCAATTTGCCCGCCTTTTGTTTTTCAAAAAAAATAGATAAATCAGACCTACTTTCACTATTTCGATTTTTTAGTATATTGACAACCGTTCTGAATCTTGGTAAAAAAAGTCTCGCTTTAGGCAAATCAGTCACGGCAGATAATTCGATAATCCTGGCAAAATCAGACAAGACTTCACCTGCTTTTCCATCAGGTATTTTATGTTCAAGTTTCAGAAAATAGGCATCCAAACACCGATCATATTCATCGAATAGATTCAAAATCGTATCACCATAGGGATTAAAATCTAAATGAGATTGCACCGGAGTTCTGACTATTAAAAAACGCAATAACTCAGGTGGCAGTATTTCTGCTACTTCTTTTGCAGAAGAACCGATACCCTTTGATGATGACATTTTCCTGCCACCGATGGTGAACCATTCATACATGAATGAATATGGCGTCGGATAATGAAAAACCTGTTCTGAGATATCTGATGAAATATCGTGTGATCCACCGGATGACATATGATCTTTTCCTGCACCCTCAACCGTAACGCCGATAACTTTCCATTTCGCAGGCCACTCTACTTTCCACGGTAATTTCCCCTGTCCGTCAAATGGTGAAACTTTGCCTTGGTGCCCGCAACCAACTGCCCAAACAACTAAATCCGGTAAACAACGGTAGTAAACATACTTACCGTCCCAATTATGAACTTTTGTGGTTCCGATTTTGTTACATTTTTCACATACAACATTAAATGGATACCAATCATCACCTAATTTTCTCTTGGTATGCTTGAGATAGATAGCCCTGATATTTTCTGCATTATCAAGTGCAATCCTTACAACCTCATTCATCTTTCCCGTAAGATAAAGTTGCGATATGCAAATAATTTCCGGATGACAGTTAATTTGTCTAAACACAGTTTCAAATTCTTTGGCAAAATATTGCGCGAAATTCTTGTGTCCTGGTTCAGGCGACGGTATTTTATATAGCTGCATACCCATATATTTACCCCACTCTTTAGGATTCAAAAAAGACGGCATTCCATCCATCGGATCATGATCTTCAAATACATAACTGAAGCGTGCGTTTATCCCCTGCTCCACCAGTGCCTTAAATATCAGGTCATGATAGACTACCCCAAGAAGGGAACCGACATGAATCCTTCCTGACGGTGTTTTCATATCATCAACCCATTCCAGAGGTGATTTTCTTTTTTTTATATCTAAAACCATGCGATCAACCCAGATCATAACTGAATTATATCTCCTTTTTTCATTTGCTGCCAAGAGAAATTTCCGATTTTTTCCGAAGATATCATGCTCAAAGAATCACTTGTCATAAAATGCAGAGTATAATACTGAGCGTTTTTTTGGTAATAACATGAAGCCAGTATTGCATCTTCATGAAATAAACCCATGTTCATCCCCAACATACTCTTTGAATTTGAGATTAGTAGATCACGAACATTTTTCAAGGATTCAACTACGGTCTTTCTTTGATTACGATCCTTATTTAATAACCAAAAAATCTTTTGCGCACCGATATTACCTGGCGCTCTGACAGAAACTCCAAACAATTCACCATTGAAGACAAAGATCAAATCTTTGTCAAGATACGGCTGATTATAATCCAGAAATCCTTTATGTTTTGGAAATGAAGCACCGCGAGCATGGACAACAAAAAATTTGGATTTAGGTATTTTGTCAAATTTATCGACATCTTCCCAAATTGGTCTCAACGACTTCTCTATCCTCCATCCTCTATCTTCTACTTTCCAGCTTATTCCCCATCCATCTCCCTGCCACTCGTTACTTGTTCGGCATTTATCGGCAAAATCATTTAACAGATTCGTCAGTTTAATTTCTTTCTTTGATTTGATTAATAGAAAGCGACACATAGTATAACCCCCGGGGTTTTCCCGCTTCGCTCCTCAACCCCGGGGGTTAGAGAGAGCCTTTTCAAATACTCTAACTGTTTCATCTATATGCTTTTTTTCAATAATAAATGGTGGTAAAAACCTTAATACCATTTCTCCACCCGGAATCGCCAAAATACCATTATCCTGTAATTTCTTTAGTATTGGTGTTATGGGTAGATCCAACTCAACACCAATCATAAGACCCTTACCTCTAACTTGCCTTATATGAGTTGATTGAATTTTTGACAGCTTATCCATAAAATAATCTCCCATATTAGTTACATGTGAAAAAATATCCGTTTCAATCATATGATCAAGAGTGACGCAAATACCTGCACAGGTCAAAGGATTACCACCGAATGTTGAACTGTGAATTCCTCTGATTATTTTTTGAGATACCTCTTTGTTTACCAGGGTTGCTCCTACCGGTAAGCCTCCGGCAATACCTTTACCAAGAGCAAGAATATCGGGTTTGATACCATATGCTTGACTTGCCAAAAATGTCCCGGTCCGACCGGCACCGGATTGAATTTCATCAATAATAAGAAGAATTCTTTTTTTATGACATAAATCATGCACCGACTTTAAATAATCTTTACCCGGTACATGAATCCCTCCCTCGCCTTGTATCGGTTCTATGACAACTGCAGCAAAATCACCGGACAAGTTCATTGCAACTTGCTCGATATTATCATACTCAACAGCTACCATCTGCCATAATAATGGTAAAAAAGGTTTTTGATACTTCGATCCAATCATAGTCGAAAGCGATCCAAGAGTCTTACCATGATAATTGTTTTTCATTACCAGAAATTTCTTTTTTTCAGTCGCCAATACAGCAAATTTGAGCGCTGCTTCCATAGCCTCTGTACCAGAGTTAGAGAAATAGATTTGATATTCCGGCAGCTGACACACAGCCAGTAATTTTTCTGCCGCTTCTAAACGAGGCACAGAAGTAAAGCTTCCATGAAGATTGGTAATTTTCTGCAATTGATTGATAACCGCCTGCACAATCAACTTATTACCGTGACCAAAAATATTAACACCGTAATTACTCATCATATCCAGATATTTTTTGCCTGTATTATCGTATAAATAGACCCCTTGTCCTTTATCTATGACTAAACCCCTTTGCGGATACAGCGGTAACAAAACCTGTTTTTCCAAAAAAAAATAATTTTTCATAATAAATTAACTTATAATTGTTCCTGTTCCCGCTAAAGCGCTGATTATGGGACGTTTCATTCGGCCATCGCCAAAATATACTGTCTCAATCCCGGTCTCTAATGCCTGTTTGACAGCCAGTAATTTTTTTTTCATCCTGCCTTGTGTTAATACGACGAAATCATCAATATGTTTCCTATCAATTCTGTCAATCTTTGATCTTTCATTTGGAAAATCTTTGAGTAAACCCGGCATCTCAAATAAAAATACCACCTTTTTTATACCGAGACTGATTGCGGTTTCAATGGCTGCCGTATCACCATCCGTATTGACTATCTGATGTGACTCATCAATCGCGGGAGGACAAATAACTGGATAAAAATTATTTTTCAATAAAATTTTTATTAATCTGATATTTATTCTTGTTACTTTACCGGTGAGATTATCTTGGATCAGTCGAGTTTTCCCATTTGTCACATCATATACATGTTTCTTCCTTTTTGCTTGCCACAAGCTGCCATCAACGCCTGATAAGCCAACAGCATTCACTCTATTCCCTTGAAGAACGGCAACAATTTTCTTATTTACCAGTCCTGCATAACTCATTAAAAAAATATCTATTGCCCTACTATCCGTATATACGCTTGTTACACCAGATGGCGACACAATTGTCTTGGTTGGATGATTTAATTTCTCTGCAATTTGATCTCGCATTGCATTAGCACCATGAACGAGAACGATTTTATGCGTTCTAATTATCTTTCTTAAATCTTCGGCAATAAAATCCCAATTGATGGTTTTTCCGCCTCCCACTTTAATAAGGATAGTTTGTCTTGTCATAACAACATATATGATGTAATTTTGACAAAAATTACCTATTGGTTTAAATTGTCAATAAATTAATCTGTTTAATAATATATTCAACAACATCAGATGTTTTGTATTTTCCTCCAAGATCATAGGTCACTATTCCATTTTTTAATGCACTTATTATGACTTTTTTCAATAAATTTGCCTTTTTAGTAATTGACAAGTATTCCAACATCATACCTACTGCAGATAACATTGCGATCGGATTGACCTTATTCTGACCAACATATTTAGGAGCTGAACCGTGAACTGGTTCAAACAAAGCATGCTTTGGCCCAATGTTTGCCGAGGCCACAACGCCAAGCCCACCAACTAAACCGGCTGCTTCATCAGACAAAATGTCACCAAACATATTAGTTGTTACAATCACATCAAATTGTTTCGGATTTTTAATTAATTGAAATGCACAGTTATCAACCAACATCTCAAAATAATCTACATCTTTATATTCAGCTGATATTTGTCTTGCTTGTTTTAAAAAGAGACCGTCGGTTAACCGTAATACATTTGCCTTGTGGACCACGACGACTTTCCTGCGCCTTTTCAAGGCTTGCAAAAATGCTTGACGGATAATACGAGCAGAAGCTTTTCTTGTGATAATCCGTAGCGCCATATAGCCGTCAGTAATCCTTTTTTCTATACCGCTATATAATCCCTGGCTATTCTCACGAACGATTACGAAATCCAACCCTTGTACGGTATTATTTATTGGCAAACTAAAAAAAGGCCTGATATTGGCATATAAATCTAATTCCTTCCTCAGCCGGATTATTGGACTCAAATAATTTTTGATATGAGGGGGTGTTGTCACCGCTCCAAATAAGACTGCATCACAATTATTACATGTCCTTAAAGTATGGGCAGGTAGCGAATCACCAGATTTTTGCCAGGCTGAATATCCGGCTGCTTCACGTTTGATTTCAAAATTCAATTTCAAAGCTTTAATTACCTGAAGACTTACTTCCATTACCTCAGGACCGATACCATCACCACTGATGACACATATTGATTTTTTTTTCATAGACTCCTACCTTTGATAAGCTTAGTTAAACTGTTTAATCCGTATTTTTTTAGATACGAGATAATCCCTCCAGTATCATATAAGGTCATCATCATATTCGGAACACTTAGCCTACAAGAGGTTTTCTGAGTGTGATTTATCAAAGTCAGGTTCTTTTTTTTATCAATGACTAACTTAAGATCATCTTTTTCCCCAATATTATCAGTGTCTAAAGTGACGACCAAAAATCCGATATTCATACAATTGCGATAAAATATTCTGGCAAAAGATTTGGCAAAAATAGCCTTAATACCGCAATATTTTAAAGCGATTACTGCAGTCTCACGAGAAGAACCACAGCCAAAATTCTCACCGGCAAGGATGAAATCTCCTGATTTGACTTTAGTTTTAAATTCGGGACGATATTCAATAAATGCAATTTGCGCCAACTCCATCGGATCGGTCGTTATGTTATATCTGCCCGGTGTTATCAAATCAGTATTGATGTTATCGCCAAATTTCCAGTTCATATGATTGACGTTGTGATTGTTTTATGGTGAAGAATACGGATGTGAGCAAATGTCACGCGAGGTAAAACGCCCAGATGCATTTGCGAACAGACGTATTTGAACCATAGTTATTTCAACTTATAAATTTTCTCGGATCAGTGATATATCCTGTAATTGCGCTGGCTGCGGCTGTGGCCGGACTGGCTAAATATATTAGCGCTTTCGGACTCCCCATCCGCCCAGTGAAATTCCGGTTTGACGTCGAGATACAAACTTCACCATCTGCCAATACTCCTCCATGACGACCCAGGCACGGTCCACAGCCGGGATTCAAAATCATAGCGCCTTTTTTTATAAAAAAATTAACGTATCCTTTAGCTAGCGCCTGCAACATCACCTTCTTTGAAGCCGGTACTATAATAATTCTGATATTGCTTTTTAGTTCATTATGTTTCCAAATTGAATAAACAACATCAAGATCTTCAATACGACAATTAGTGCAAGAACCAATAAACACCTGATCAACAGAAATTTTAGATTTTTGAATCTCTATGACCGGCACAACTCGATCGATATCAGGTGGTTTAGCAACTTGGGGCGTCAGTTTTGAGACATCTAAGTGCACCACATTTTCGTAATGACAATCAATATCACTGTTAAGCTTTTTTTTATCGAAGGGCTGATATCGATTATTTTCATGAAGATACTTTTCAGTTTGCTTATCAGGTTCTACAATCGCAGCTTTTGCTCCCATTTCAGCAGACATATTTGTTAATGTCAAACGAGCCGGCACATCAAATTCCTTGACTGTCTCACCTCCGTACTCAAGCACCCGATAATTACCACCATCCGAGCCGATCTTTTTGGCTATTTGTAAAACAACATCTTTTGAGTAAACTCCCTTTGGCAATTTTCCGGATATATCAATGCGAATTGTTTCCGGCACTTTAAACCAACACTTACCTGTTGCCATCGCAATCGCAGCATCTGTAGAACCCACACCAATGGTTAAAGCGCCTAGTCCACCACCGGTTGGACTATGAGAATCCGCACCCAGAATTAAATTTCCGGGAAATATAAAACGCTCTGACATGATCTGATGACACACACCATCGATCGTCACCGGTATACCTTGTTCGTCTGCAAATCCTCGAATTTTCTGTTGCAATCCTGCCATTTTTACATTGGGAGCAGGAAATGCATGATCAAAAGGAATAAAAATTTTTGACTTATCAAAGACGTTTGTGGCAATTTGTTTAAACGGATCAATCGCCCAGGCACAAGTAGTATCGTGAGCCATAACCAAATCAAGATCACAGACTACATAATCACCGGCAAAGACTTTACGTTTTGCGTGAGATGAAAATATTTTTTCAGCTAATGTTTGACCCATAGGTTAAGTTAAATTTTCAATTCGATAATCAATATATTCTCTGTCTAGATGTATTTTAGGCAACTTAAATTTGTCAGCAATTTGTATTAGCAGCTTTTCCGGTCGAACTTTTTTACTCAATTTTTTTGAGAGTTGCTTAAACTCCCGGGTGATTACTTTTGCCTGATCTTGTGAGATATCGTAATATTCAAATTCTCGAAGGTAATAATAAATCAGATTCCAACCGGTTAAAGGCCCTAAAAGTAATTGATTCTTAGTCACGCCAAATTGCTGCAGCTGATGTGCTTCATAAATTTTCGGTGAATTTAAAATTGCTTTATGATGAACGCCAGCGATATGCGTTCTGTTAGTGATCGATACCGGTTCATTATATGGTACCTGTAATTTCAATATGGATCCCATAAGGACATTTAGCGGATAACAAAGGTTTAAATTATATCCTTTAACCAGGGCTTTATCGATTTCAGATAAATTAAATAAAACTCCAGTTAAAGATGCGATACCCGATCGCTCGGCTAAACCCCAGATTGAAGCATCAACGTATGAAATACCCGCCTCAACTGCGGTTACAGTGTTTATCATGGCAAGTCCCCGGTCATTGTGAAAATGGCATTCAAGATCAACGTGGGGATAACGAAGTTTCAATTTAGAAATTAATTCCCTGACTGCATTTGGCGTTGCGACACCTACGGTATCCGGTATTCCTATTGTATTGATATAACCGGAGATAGTATCGAGGATTGTATACATGTCTTGTTCCTTGGTTCGAAATGCATCCTCAATGCTGAACCGTAAATACAAGTTTGCATATTTTTCTCTAACGGTTTTGATGATTGACGTAATTTCGGTTTTAAGTGTTACCAGACTTTGATTATAAATATGAACATGAGCCTGACTCGTACCATTAAGATATAAATTAAGACCGTCAAAGCCAACTTTAACTGCTTCTTCTATGTCTTTTAGATTACACCGACAATGGGCTAACAATTTTGTATTCGGATTTTTTGCTTTAATCTTTTTTCTTAACTTCACAAAATCCCTCCTCTCATGCTCTGAAACAATCGGTGAAAAAAATTCAATATTGGGGACACCAAGATCGAGAAGTCCTGATGTCAATTTTATTTTGTCTTCAAGACTGAAACTATATTTAAAACTATCAAACAGTAGCGGTGATTGTTGACCATCTCTAAGTGTCGTATCGATAATACCTTTAAACATGATTTATTAAATCGGATGAAGTCCGCTAAATTCTAATGCCGTCGTCTCCTCAAATCCAACCATGACATTCATGGCTTGAACAGCTTGCCCTGCCGTACCTTTCACTAAATTATCAATTGCTGCAATGACAACCAACCGGTTTGATCTGGTGTCCATCTCAAAACCGATATCACAATAATTTGTGCCTTGTAGAAGCTTAGGTTCCGGATACCGGTACAAACCCCGTTTTTCTTTAATAATTCGGATAAAAGGCTCATCTCCGTAAACCTGCCGATATGCTGACCAGATATCTTTTTCACTAACACCTGTTTTTGGCTGCAGATGACAGGTAACCAAAAGGCCACGGACCATATCGATTGCGGTTGCGGATATAGCTATATCAGGCTGAAAGTTGTTAATGGATAGTTCTTGGATAATTTCTGCAGAATGACGGTGACCTGTTGGCATATATGATCTTACTACCCCTGCCCTTTCCGGATGATGAGAAGAGAGTGATGGTGTGATACCGGCTTGGGAGCTTGACATTTTTGCATCAATTATGATTTTGGGTTCAATTAGATTGTTTTTAACCAATGGATAAAGTGCTAATATCGAAACTGTAGCTTCACAACCTGCTCCTGCCACAAATCTAGCTTTCCTGATTGCAGTACGGTGAAGCTCAGCTAAACCATAAATAAATTCCTTCATCAAATAAGAATTTATATGGGGTGTCTTATACCAGTCTTCAAAAGATGCTTTGTCATTAAGACGAAAATCAGCTCCCAAATCAATAATTTTTGGTGCTTTTTTTGTTAAAACCGGCATCTGTTTCATTGATTCTCCATTTGGCAATGCTACAAAGAGCACATCACATTTTTCTAATTTTTCGGGACTGCAAAAGACAAGACGTGTCTTTTTTCGTAAATTTGGGTGAGTCAGTGTCACTGATTGATCAGCAAACTGGCGCGAAGTAACCTGATGAATCTCAACATAAGGGTGATTTAATAAAATCCGCAAAAGTTCACCACCTGCATAACCAGAACCGCCCAGAATTGAAACTTTAATTTTATTTTTCATAAAAAATGAAGTAACTAAATTTTGAGGAACCGGATGTTTGACCCCGCCTTTCGCGAAGGGCGGGGGAGTTCGGTACCGGAAAAATTTAGTTACAAATTATTTTGTTTGGCAATTTTTAAACAATAATCAATAATTGCTCCTGAGATACTGACTCCAGTTGGAGTTTCACTATTTTTGAATTCCATCGTATGGTTAATCTCATTGATCGTATAGCCACCATTAAGCTCCATCAAATCAATCGCTAATATTCCTCCTCCGACAGCATCAGAAGCTTGCCGACAGATTATCTCTAACCTTTTATCTACCGTAAAATTTTCCGCAACGGCTCCCCGGGCTGTATTGGTGATCCAATGATCACTGCGACGCAATATGGCACAAATGACTTTTCCATTAATCACAAATGCCCTGATATCGGCTCCTTTTTTTTCTATATATTTTTGGATATAAAATGCTTTATGGTGCGGTGAACCTAATACTTGTTTATGCTCTAATATGGTCTCCAATGCATCAAAATCATTTACTTTAGAAAGCAATCTACCCCATGAGCCAATAGTCGGCTTTATCACCACTGGAAAACCACCAATTTGCTCTATTGCAGTTCTGGCGGCACCAAGATCAAAAACCATGGTAAAATCCGGTGTTGGAATTTGGTCTTTTGCAAGCGCTAAAGATGTCAAATATTTATCCTGACATACTCTCGCCACTGCGGAACTATTCACTACCGAAATATTTAGGCTTTCAAAAAAACTTGTTCCATAATTCCCCTTTGTAGTTGAAATACAGCGCTCCAGAACAATATCATAATCATAATCATTATCAATATCCAAAATCATATTTCTGACGTCCAAACATTCAAGGTTTACATTTCTGCTTTTGGCTGCTTTAATTAACAGTTTTTCATCAGTCCGTATTGTGGTATGCAACATGGCAATTTTCATGATGTGTTACTCTCCCCAATCTTCCTCAACTTGAGGAGCCTCTTGAAGTACGGTCATATCTCCGTCTATTTTTTCAATAACCAATTGATTATTGCAATCGACACATCTTATGACTTCGCTGACTTTGGCATCAGCGGGGATTGATACTTGAGCATCACAGATGGGACAATTTGCCGTCATATTTTTTGATAATAAAAACTAATAATGGTGATATTCTAAGTTGTGAATAAATATATTGTCAAATTTTTAAACATTATTGACTTTTTTTCGATAAAATGTTAAATTATTAACATGATAACTATCTCGCAAGTTGTCGATCATTATTTACAACACACTCCATATATTGAACAATCTTTAGAACAAGACTTGATTAATCTTTCCTCGTTAGCACGACTTCTTCAACCGGAGATTGAAAAGAAACTGCAAAAAAAGATTAAACTTGGCGCAATTCTTATGGCTTTAAAACGCAAAAAAAGAAAATTAATAGAAGATTTGAATGGTTTGGAGAATGCTTTAAAAGAGCTTGGTGATATCAGTGTCCGTTCCAATTTAATTGAATTTACATTTGTAAATTCAGATACGTTGAAATATAAACACGCAAAATTATTGGCTAATATTGATAATAACAAGAACGTGTTCCTAACTGTAACACATGGAGTATTTGAGACAACATTATTCGGAAGCGAAAGTTTGGCAGATAAGATAGCCAAGATTTTCAAAGGTGAGGAATGTTTGGCGATCTTACGAAATTTATCGTCAATAACTATCCGCTTACCGAAAAGCACCATTCGAATTCCGGGAATACATTACGCCATTCTCAAACAGCTTGCCTGGGAAAACATCAATGTTATTGATAGCGTCTCAACTTACACCGAATTTACGATAGTATTGGATAAATCTGATGTAGACCGCGCCTTCTCGGTTTTGAATAAATACTTAGGTAATAAATCTATTATTTGATATTTACAATCCGGTATTGATCCTTTGCAACCGGAGTAACCACATCAACCAAATCATTCTTTTTTTTGCCAATTAGCGCCGCGCCAAGGGGTGATTTGTTAGATAGTTTATTTTTAGAAATGTCGGCTTCCTCCTGATTGACAATAGTATATGATGATGATCCATCAAGAGAACTGAGCTGTACCGTGCTACCCAACCCGATTGTTGCCGAGTGATTGTTCTCAGTCATTACCTCAACACGAGCCATCTTAGCTTCGAGTTCAATTATCCGGCTATCAACAAAGCTCAGTTCTTCCTTCGCAGCAGAATATGCACTATTTTCCGAAAGATCCCCCATTTCCCGGGCTTTCTTTAGGGATTCTACAGCTTGGGGCCGTTTAGTATTTTTCAAAAGATCCAACTCTTGATTTAGCTTGTCAAAACCTTCCTTAGTTAAGATTATTTTGTTATCGGACATAAAAAAAATAATGCCTTATTTGTAGGCATTTCTTGGTAGAATAATACTACAAATTTATTTTAAAAACAAGTTTATTTTGCCCTCGTCGTCTAGCGGCCAAGGATATCTGGTTCTCATCCAGAAGATCGCGGGTTCGAATCCCGCCGAGGGCACCAAATGTACCAAAAAAAAATTGGTTTGGCAATTCTATTATTAATATTATCGATATTTCTTGGATCATTTCTATCCTTGATCGATATCCCCGGATTTTTCGAAGGCAAATCACAACTTAATATCACCTCGCTTTTAATTTCTGCAAGCTTGGCATACTTGATTTCTGTTGTCGTTTTTTTACTTGATTTCTCGGATCACCGTCACCTGAATTTGGTTTTTGCGTCTGCTGCTCTTCTTTTTGCCGGTAGTTTTCTGGGTCTTACCCATCATTTATTATTGGCTCTGGCTTCTTTTTTTATTTACTTTTTTTTCCTATCCTATATTTACATCAGCAGTCTGAAAAAGGCGGAACTTTTTGTTCGTTTTTCACCAAATGAAATCTTTATCCCTTCGGTGAAAAAGGGGTTTATGATTATGCTGGTTTTACTTGCCATAATTGCCTTCTTTCAGACACGGAATCTATTAACCGGAAATAATTTATTAACACCGGCATTTACCAAACTACTCGTGAAACCGGTTTTGCCGATTATAAATAAAGAAATCTCAAAACAAATTAAAGCGCAATTGGCAAATCAGAAGGATTTACCTACCTCTATGACGAATCAAACACTGATCAGGCTTGTATTGAAAGAAAGTCTGAAAAACATGGACCGAATTAAAACTAAAGATCTTATAGGTATATATCCGGAACAAATACCGATTGAGTCAGTACTTGTTAATAGTTCCGGTGATATTGATTTAGCCCCGGTTGTGGATGATATGGCACTGTCAATTACGAATAATATGAATCAAAAGTATGGATCGTTTATTGGATTTACACCATTTGTGATAGGCGTTGTAGTTTTTTTTGTTCTTCAATCAATTCTCTGGCCTTTTGGATTATTAACGTCGCTTATCACACCATTAATCTTCAAGTTACTCTTCAGTCTCAAATTCATTAACAAAAACCTCGTCCCTAAAGAAATCGAGCAAATTTCTCTTTAAAGATATTTGTCAACCTCAGATTGCATGGTTGAATAATTCTGGGCTCCACCAAAAGGTACTTCATTGACAAAAAAGTGAGGCGTTCCCTGAAAACCCAGTTTTGCCGCTTCCTGCTCATCACGTGTCAACGTCTTTTCATATTTACCATTCTTGAGACAATCAGTCAAAAAATCTTTATCAACTGCGGATGATAAAAAGTCAGCAAGTTTGTCACTCTTGGTTTTATCGTTTTTGACTTCATTATTCAAAAGATCATAACCTTTATTTGTCATCAAGAGGTCATGTACCGGCCAAAATTTGTCTTTTTCATTAGCACAATAGAGAGCTTGTGAAGCTAATTGCCCATTACCATGACCGTTAGCATACATCCAGACAAAACCGGCCTTTCCGGAATCAACCAACTTTTTCATCTCCTCGACCGGCGGAACATAATCTCCTCCTTTGCTTTTATATTTAAATCGGGCATCGACTTGCTCAGATAATTCCGGATTTTTTCCAGCGGCAATGTGACAGAAAGGACAACTCGGATCGCTGATCTCAACAAAGAGTAACTTCTTATTAGCATCACCGAAACTTATATAGTCCTTACCAAATAATGCCTTGATGGCATTAAGGGCTACCGGAGCTTGGGTTGGCGCAGCCTGTTGTGCTTGCGTATCTCCTGTTTGGGTCGTAGTATCTGCTGGTTGAGTTGTGGCAGTACCAGTTTTTTGATTTTTTTCCAGGTTACTGACCTTGAACCATAAATTTCCAAGAAGAAACGCACCGGCAACAAGTAGAACAATAATTAAATTATTCTTTGATTGATCCATATTTTTTTATAATAAATTAATAAAAATATTAAGCTTTATTGGGTTCTGAACAATATAATTTAATTAGCTTTTATTGTCAAGCGGAATTTTTTGTTGCTGACTTGATTGGAGATACAAGCGCATCTTTTGTAACCTGGTCCATATGATTTACATAAACGAATTTAAGATCTGATAAGACATATGAAGGTATATCTTCGAGATCTTTTTTATTCTCTGTTGGCAAAATGACTTTCT
>Ga0156136_104_pt3 | contig 17544 bp, 19 predicted proteins | sample RifCSPlowO2_02_FD_107789 | JGI IMG/M metagenome (GOLD analysis project Ga0156136, IMG submission 107789) | Candidatus Roizmanbacteria bacterium RIFCSPLOWO2_02_FULL_38_10 | reverse complement strand
AAAATATGAATTTTGCTCGATCTGTTGTCGTGACGCTTCATCTTTCGTCTGTGTGATTAATGTATCAATGTCAGCCTTTTCAACAGTAAGTTTAGCCTCTTCAGCTATGGCTTCAAAGATAAATTCTAATTTGTACGTATCTTCGATTTCTTTCTTGAATTTATTTTTTATTGAGTCAATCGTTTCTTTTTTGGACTCAAGATATGATTCTACGGTTAAGCCAATCTTATTGACGTCATCAAGTAATTGAGATAATTTTTTATTTAATTCCTGCTCGATAATCAAATCAGAGATCTCAACTTTGGTTTTTATCAGTAATGTCTCTAAAATTTTATTGAGCAGTCTTGACTGTTGTTCTTTTTTTTGCGCGTCAGATTCTTTTTGTTTGTCTTTTCCGGGTACCCAAATATCGGATTTCTTCTCTTCAAGAATCGCATTTTTAACTTCAGATTTATAGTCCATCAAATCTACGATTGGTTTTTCAGCAACTAGAAAACGTAGACTCCAGTCTTCGTTCTCTTTTGCTTTAAGTAATGATACCTGCGGAGGCACCAGTGGTTTTAAATCTTCTTGTTTAACCAATTCAGCATAAATTTCAGGGATCAAGAGCTGAACTAATTTTTTATAGACATCGTCTTTATTTATATGCTTCAATAATACATCTTTCGGGGCTTTGCCACGCCTAAATCCCTCTATCTGCGTCCCGGCCGCAATTTCATCAAATGCGGTGTTATATTTATCCTGGATTTTCGACCAGGCAACGTCGACATCAAACTGAAATGTGTTTTTTTCTAGATTGGTTTTTTTGTTTTGTAACATAGTGCCGCGGGAGAGAGTTGAACTCTCATGATCTTTCAATCACAGGATCCTAAATCCTGCGCGTCTGCCAGTTTCGCCACCGCGGCAGATAATCTTGGCCGCAGTTTCTAATTATAACAGGTATGATAGTCGTCTTAGTCGCAGTTCTTCCTGGTTAAATTTAGCAATAATTTTTTTTACGCGGATAGACCACGTCGGTGATTCTGCATATATCTTGCCGATATCATCGATGGTTTTGGCTCCCCGATTTAAATATTTAAATCTTAAAGATTTACTGATTGTGAAAATACCATGGGGCCAACTTTCAAAAGCCAAATGACCTCCACCCCACCCATAAGCATTGTAGGTATTTCTTTTCATTCTGGATCCAAAAGATGATTCCAATCCCGAAATAGAAACCAAAAGATATGGATCAAGATTATAGGCATAGCTAGCCATAAGATAGTCATGGGCATAATTAAACAGAATAGAATCATTTTTTTTGAGAATATTTTCAATTGCTTGCTTTTGTATATGGAAATCAGATTCCACAAAATTATTTGAGGCTAATGTGGCCGAATCAATATACACAGGCTCTATAGCCTCAGTTTTAACCACGGTAAGCTGAAGAAATAAGATCATTACTACGGTTATCAAAAATTTTTGTCTCATATAAAAAAAGATCCCAAAGCCAATCTAGATACTTCTAGAAGAACCTTAGGATCTGATCAGATTATAACATATTATTATAGGTTTGTCAAATTGCATTATGTGTTGTTAGAATAGCTAATGTAAATATTTGAATATTAATCAAGGAGACTCATAAAGTGATTAACCGCAAAGGACCATGATCCCGGTGAATGCGGTGCGTATTTAGCCATGACTTGAGATGGCGTTGTCAAACCCTTATCAACATAAAGTCTTTTAATGCCCTCGGATACCGTCTTAATCCCCTCCTCATAGCTTGCAAATCTTCGAGTATTGCTGCCGGTTATATCCCACCCCCAACAATTAAATGACTTTTCAGGAATTCTTTTGCAGAGAGTCGATTCCTGCATAGCGATAGCAGGTAAGATCCGGTAGTCTAGACCATATCTGTCAGCTTCCTGTACAATCAGATCAGCATAAGGAAATAGATCACTATTGTATCGCCTGAAAAAGCTCATCAAATTTAATGCACGACTGTCTGCTGTTTTGACTTCAGTTTCTATGGCACCAAGCACGAGTGGAGCAGCTGAAAAAGCAAACTGATTTTCCTGTAAAGATGCTTTGTCTATTTCGGCAAGTAGTGTCTCTTGCTTTTGATTAATGCTGATTGAATATGAAATTCTACCAATCAGCAATAAATTGGTGAGATATAAACTGGCAAACAGAATAAACAGTAAGATTTTATTCATGCATTAATAATATAAGCAAAAAATATGATTAATGTCAAGTTTTAGCCTTAAATTTAAGCTTATAATAGTAGGTTTTTGAACCGTTAACCTCAACTATCTTGATCAACATGTTGTTTGGTAAAGCGACTTTGAAACGGTGTGAAATGATGATTGTACCAGGTTTACATTCGTCAAGAAGCTTATCTTTCAATTTTTTAATAGTATTTGGTAGTAAATATAAATATACATAGTCGGCAGATGATAAATTATAACTAAAAAAATCTGTCCGAATATACGAAATGTTTGTTATATTCTGAAGTTTGGTCAATATTTTTGCATAAAAGATCAAAAGCGGATTTATTTCTAAACCTACGCATGAAACACCATATAATTGACGAGCTTCACGTAGGAACCGGCCATCTCCGGATCCAAGTTCAATCAACAGCCGTCCTTTTTTCAGACGAGCCTCCTTTAAAATTTTGTGGCACCATTTTGTGCTTGTTGGTACATAAGGTGAGCCTTTAAAAAAAGCATATATGCCAAACCAATGGAATAAATTGAATATTATTAGGAAGATAAATAACATGACGACAACAAACAAAACAAGAAGTGTCATAAGCTTTGATATAATTATACTTGACGTTGTGTACGTTCCTGCAGAGAGCGCCCTTGTAGCTCAATGGATAGAGTACGTGGCTTCGGACCATGGGATGGGGGTTCGATTCCCTCCAGGGGCACTTTGGTGATCGTAGCTCAGCCCGGTAGAGCCCCTGCCTGTGGAGCAGGTTGTCGCGGGTTCAAATCCCGTCGATCACCCATTAGAGCTTCTTTCCCGACAAAGTCGGGATTAGAAGCTCTTTTGTCCCGCGTTTACAACTCAAACCATCAAACGCGGGGCATTAAAATCGAAATTTCATTAATGAGCTTTTGTAACATAATGGCATCCGAGACTTTCTTTACGCGCCAGAGCTGCTTGAACAATGAGTTTAGCAACAGTCAACATATTTTTCGTCTCCAATATAAACAATAAATCTGATGTTTTAATACCGGAGATCTGATATTTTTGGTCACTAATTTGCAATCGATCTTGCAATAAAGTAATCTCTCTTAACGCTGTTTTCAAATCATTTTCATTTCTAATAATGCCAACCTTTTCCCACATCACGTCCTGGAGTAGTTGTCTTATCTTAATCGCCTTTTGGAGATCTCTCTTTGTCAATTTAACTTTTTTTTTATCAACCACTTTTAGACGGCCGTCTGAAAGTGGTATGGTTTTAATATCATTTGTGACCAGTGAATTTTTACGTTTACTGATTTTAGAGATGATATTGTCGGCGGTACGTCGGCCAAAGACAACGCCTTCAAGCAATGAGTTAGATGCTAATCGGTTAGCGCCATGTACTCCGCTATTTGAAATCTCACCTACTGCATGCAGTCCTTTAATATTTGTATCACCATTTAAATTTGTGTTGACTCCACCGCAAGAATAATGCGCAGCCGGAACGACTGGAATTAAATCCCTACAGATATCAAATCCTCGTTTATTCAATTCTTTTGTGATATTGGGGAATCTCTTTTTTAAAAAATTGCAATCAAGATGACCCAATAATAGAAAAATTTCTTTTTTTTGTTGTTCCTGGCTATAGACGATTCGTGCCAATTGGTCACGAGCAATAAGTTCAAGAAAATCACCATTGCCACTGTGTAATCTTGTATTTGAGGCATCGACAAGCCGTCCTCCCTCCCCTCTTAATGATTCTGAAAGTAAAAAAAGCGGGGATTTTTCGCCGTAGAGTGCGGTCGGGTGAAATTGTATAAATTCCAAATTTGAGATTTTTACTCTTGCGCGAGTTGCGATCGCTATTCCGTCACCTGTTACAACTTTAGGATTAGTCGTAAATTTATAAAGTTGTCCGAGGCCACCTGTTGCCAAGATAACATGATGGCAATAATAATTTTGGTAACGTGGCTTAGCTGACGCCAAATTTAAAACTGATACTCCTTGACATTGATCTCGGTTAATAATCAGATCAAGACAATATGTATACGGAAATAATTTAACTCCATTTTTTTTTGCTTGTTTTATCAAGGCATTTTCAACATGCAACCCGGTGAAATCCGAAGCATGAACAATACGCTTGACAGAATGAGCAGCTTCAAGAGATGTGATTAGTTCATGTCGATCATTTTGATCAAAGTTGACACCGCAATCCTCCAAAAAATCTATTGCATTCCGGCTCTGATGGGATAATATCGTCACGGCTTTCCTGTCATTGATCTTTTTGCCGGCATTTAGTGTATCAGTTATATGTTTTTGATAGCTATCAGACTGATCACGTACAGATACTATTCCACCCTGAGCTAGAGTTGTTGCTGAATCGCTTAATTTTGCTTTAGTAAGCAAAGCTACCCTTATGTGTTTACGGGAAAGTGTGATAGCCGAGGACAAACCGGCAATACCAGAACCGATGATGACGACATCATATTTGTTTTCCATAAATGAGAACTATATAATAATACAGCTAAAAATATATGACAAGCCAATCGATAAACACACAGGAGATCATAAAAGAGATTAACGAGTTGAGAAAGAGGCGAAATGCCTTGATATTGGCTCATAATTATCAGATTCCTGAAATACAGGATATAGCTGATTATGTTGGTGATTCATTGGGTTTATCAAAACAGGCTGCACTTTCCGATAAAGAAACCATTGTCTTTTGCGGAGTGCATTTTATGGCAGAAACTGCCGCAATATTTTCACCACATAAAACTATATTGATTCCGGATTTACAAGCCGGATGCTCTCTTGCAGCCTCTATTGACATGGATGAGTTGAAAAAGTGGAAAAAAAAGTACCCGAATGCTGTAGTTGTCTCGTACGTAAATACTACTGCCGAAGTTAAGTCGCAGTCAGATTACTGCTGCACATCCACAAATGCCGTGACCGTGGTTAATGCGATTCCAAAAGATAAACAAATATTGTTTGTGCCGGACATGTTTTTAGGCCAATATGTAGCCAAAATGACCGGAAGAAATATCATCATCTATCCGGGTGAATGTCATGTACATGCTCGTGTGAGATTTTCCGATATGCAAGCCAAGTTAAAGCAGTATCCAAACAGTGACTTTTTGATACATCCGGAATGCGGTTGTGTGACTAATTGCATGCATCACCTGAGTGCAGGAGATTTAGACAAAGATTCTACATATATTTTATCAACAGGAGGTATGGTGAAACATGCAAAAAAGTCATCAAAAAAACAATTTGTTGTGGCAACTGAAATCGGCATGCTTTATCCATTAAAAAGGGAAAATCCGGAAAAAGAATTTATCCCTCTTCGAAGTGATATGGTCTGTGAATATATGAAAATGATAGATTTACCGAAACTTCGTGATGCTCTTAAATTTTTGCAATATCGTGTTGAAGTTCCACAAAAAATTGCGAAAAAAGCCTACATTCCGATTAAAAGAATGTATGAAATATCAAATATAAAAGTATGAGAGGAGATAAAATTAAGCAATTTTTTGACAGATCTGATAAGTTGACGCTACAAAATCCAAAGTACATATACTTATTTACTAGATTATTTAATTCATTATTAAAGTTTGATGAAGTTAATAATGATGTTACAAGCCGATATCTAATTAGTAAGTCAGAATTTGGTCATGCTGTCATTACAAGTCATCAGGAGGGTGTACTTGCGGGCTTTAACGAAATAAATTATTATCTTACATCAAAAACAAACCTCAAATTCAATACGAAAACACATGATGGTTCTCCAATGAGTAAAGATGAGATTGTCTGTGATATCAAAGGTCCGGCAAGAGAAATATTGCGATATGAAAGACTAATTCTCAATTGTTTACAACGATTATCCGGGATAGCATCCGATGTGAAAAATCTCACATCCAAGAGGTCTACAACTCGTATTGCAGCGACACGAAAGACCCCTTGGGGTTGGTTGGATAAAAAAGCTGTTTTTCTTGGTGGTGGATTGACGCATCGTTTGTCTTTAGCCGATTCAATTTTGGTAAAAGATAATCATCTGGATCTTCTATCAAGAAATCGGTACGAGGCGCTTGATAATACAGTCAAACTATTAAAAGGAAAACTTGCGGAAATTGAAGTTGAAACATATGATGAAGCGTCCTACTTAGCAAAAATTTGGCAAAAAAATTATAATGACAAACCTGTAATGTTCTTATTGGATAATTTTTCTGCTGTCGAGGCTAAAAAGACGATTCGAAACATCCAATTGAATAATATTGGATTCGAACTTTCGGGCGGGATCAATGAATCTAATATTAATGAATATATTAATATCGGTGCAGACGTTATCTCGATAGGCCAGTTGACACATTCGGTGCAAGCGCTTGATATGTCAATTCGTTTTACTTAAAATATGAAATCTGGGTCCATAGCTTCCCGACGTGTCAATAAGAGGTGACAGTCGGGATTCCGACTTCCGATGTTTCAATCGGAACGTCGGAACAACTGGAAAATATAATGCCATTTGTTTATATTCTTAAAAGTTTCCAAAAAAATAAATATTATATTGGATCAACGAAAAGAGCGCTTGATGACAGATTAAACGATCATAATCAAGGGCGTGTTACATCAACGAAGTCGCTTAAACCGTGGAAGTTAATGGTAAGTAGAGAATATAATTCATATTCTCAAGCAAGAAAAATTGAATTAAAATTAAAGATGCTAAAAAGAAAAGATTATATTGAAAGAATAGTAAGAGATGGTTATATTAAACTATCATGATTGGGTCCATAGCTCAACTGGCAGAGCAACTCCCTCTTAAGGAGTCGGTTGGAGGTTCGAGTCCTCCTGGACTCACAATTAATAATTAAATTTACATAGCTTCCCGACGTGTCAATAAGAGGTGACAGTCGGGATTCCGACTTCCGATGTTTCAATCGGAACGTCGGAACAACTGGCAGAGCAACTCCCTCTTAAGGAGTCGGTTGGAGGTTCGAGTCCTCCTGGACTCACTCTTCTTCATGAAAAGTGTCACCTTAATTGGTCATATAACTGATGATCTTCTACCTAATAATCATTTAGGAGGTTCTGTAAGCTATGCGGCATGTGTTTTTAAAAAACATGGCTATGATACGACGATTATTACCAAAGCTCCTCCAAACCATGGATATCTTCAACAGCTGATGAAATTAAAAATAAAAGTTATAAATTTAGAAAATAATGTTGATTCTGTAATCACGACATTCAGTAATAAATTCATAAATCAGGATTTCAGAACACAAATTGTGAAATACAAGGCACAGTCCGTTACATATTTAGAATTAGAGCCATATAAAGAATTGATACTGAATCGCCCTGTCGTTTTATGCCCGATAATAAATGAAATAGATTTTACTGGCAGTTGGCAAGCTGGCAAAAATAATCATTTCTTTCTTATAGGTCAGGGCCTTCTCAGAAAGACAGATAATGATAATAATGTGGTTTTTAATGATGAATATGATAAGTCAATGTTTTCAAAAGCTAAAACGACGATATTAAGTTACGAAGATTTCATGATTAAAGGTCAGGTTCAAAAAAGCGAGATACAGAAAATTGTTAATAAAAGCAATCTTCTTATCATGACCAATGCCGACATGCAAACGGATATATACATAAAAGGTAAATTTTTTAAAGGTATCGAAACCTATAATATCGGAGGTCTGTTGAGGGATCAAGTTGGTGCCGGTGATGTTTTCTCTGCTGCATTTATAATTCAATATCTTATGGAAGGAAATCTGATTGAAGCAGTTAAATATGGTAATTTGTATGCTGCATGTAAAATAAGCAGAAAATCAATAACCATCGGATTAGATAATCTTCCAAGTCCTGCAGAAGTTTACAAATTTAAAGAATCTCTTCCTTTCTTGCCCTGACAAAATTTATCCATTCTTCGACAATTTCGGAAATTAGCTTGAAGGGAGCCTCTATAAAAAAATCGAATATTAAAATAAATACATTAAGTTTAGCTATTTCTGTACTTAAAAATTTCCCGACAAATAGGACCGGTACAAAGAAAAAATCGAAAAGTGGCGATAAGACGCCGGGTTTATCCTCAAGAGTATATTCCTTTGTTGTTTGTCGTATCCGGTAGCCAAAAAAAGCGACTAAGCTGACAAAAAAGATAAAAACTGTCATACCAATCGGATTAAATCCTAAATACGACAAAATTAAAAAAATCAACAAAAAGGTTGCTCCAAATGTAAATAAATAAAATGTTGTGAAACCGAAAAGAAGCATAGGACGACGTTTTTTTGTATTTTTTGCAACGAAATTTTTACTCGTTTCAAATTCCGGATCTTTATTAAGTATATTTATAATGCGATCATATATATTTTTTGTATTTTTTGCTCCCGGTATCCTGACAAATGACACGATAAGTCCCATAAGAAGAACCGGAAATATTGAATTTATAGCCAATGGGTACCAATGAATTACTCCATAAAGCCATTTTGAAAGAGGATACTCCAGAATCAACGCAAAAACAGCCTTTGTCAAAAAAATATATATAATACTGCGGATAGCAGCATTTCTTAGCTTAAGACCGGTCTCCTGATATTTAGCCCGACAAATTTCATCGACTTTATTCCAAAGTTCATTTTTTTTTGTCAGAATATCCCGAACCTGATGTTGATAGCGCTCTATAATAGCATAAAGTATTAAAAAGGGAGGGACTTGCCTTTTTGTATATCTGTTTAATTTGTCATAAAATGGGTTTTTGATTATTTTTTCAATTTGCGAGATAAGTTTATCAAAATTGTGGACTAGAGCATCAAACTGTTTCCTGTCAAGCTTATAGATTCGGTCAAATTGAAGCTGCATCAGGTGGTAACGAATATATGCAAAATCATTTTTAGCATATGTGGCTTCACATGAAACGTAAAAGTACGAATCGAGAAGATCTGAAGAAAGTCCTTCAATGTCGATTTTATTCTTTTGTACTTGATAAAAATAATGAAGAAATATAGCTTTTTTTTGTGTTTTATCGGGATCTAGCTCTTCCTCAAGCTCACAAGTCATAAAATCAATGATATATTCAGCATACTTTTGCCGAATTGTGAAATTTCGACCGGATAATACACGTTGTTTCAGTTCTAAAAATCGGTTAATGATCGCCTGATAATGATCAATTTCAGTTAGTGTCACTGAATCTGGCGGAATATATCTTGCCCACATCAGCTCACGAATCAGATTCTCTGCCTCAGTCTGTCCATTTGGATTCAAAGCTAATCGGCGGCTTAAAATTCGTTCTATAGCAGCACGACGGATCAAATGTTCTTCACGAAATTCAACCGCGTTTCTGATCTTCTCATACAAAATTGCAAAAAAAGAGACTGTTTGCGATACAGAAAGTGTTTGAGCATCAGGATCAATTGATTTCTTCTTAATTTCCCTTAATGATTTCAGAAAATAGTCAGAATATTCAGAAAGTTCTACAGTATTATCTGTGACTTTCTGAGCCTGCTTATCTTGTTGCATGACCCCTTATTATACTTCAATTTGAGCTGATATGATATACTGACTAGTGTGATCATCTTAAGCCTGGATTCAGGTCTGGAACGCACAGGATATGCAATCATAAGTCGTGGACAGACAGACTGGACCATAGAAGATTCAGGATTAATACAAACAGACAAAAAATCAAGAATTGAAGACCGTATACTTGAAATTACCTGTTTCTTAGAGTCATTACTCATAAAATATAAGCCATCTATTGTCGTACTTGAACAGGTTTTTTTTAATATAAATAAAAAAACCGTAATTTCGGTAGCTCAGGCGCAGGGTGCATGTCTAGCGGTGATAGCAAAATCACATATTAAGGTTGAATATTTAACTCCGCTGCAAATCAAGCAGATATTAACCGGTTATGGCCGAGCAGATAAAAAACAGATTGAAAAAATGTTAAAATTGATCTTAAATTGTGACGCTTTACCATCATCAGATGACGAACGGGATGCGATTGCTTGTGGTTTAGCTTATTGTTTTTTAAATAAAAATGATCGGAAAAATTAAAGGACTATTAACGGAGGTAAATGGTAATGAGGGCTTGATAGAGATGACAAATGGTGTTTCATATCTTATATATTTACCATCGAAAATAATTTTGCATCAAAAGCTTGGTTCACTAATTGAAATATATACATATTTACAAGTGAGAGATGATGCTCATATTTTGTTTGGTTTTGCAACAAAAAACGATTATGAAATATTTAAACAACTTTTATCGGTAGATGGCGTTGGTCCAAAGCTGGCTTTCACAATCATATCATTTACAAATGCCAAGGATATTGAAACAGCGATTAGTATGGCTGACATAAACTATTTCCATGCTATCCCCGGGATCGGAAAAAAAACAGCCCAAAAAATTCTTCTTGAACTATCGGGGAAATTCGATAAGGATTTCAATATCAGCAAAATAGCCTTATCCGAAGCTGATACTCTGGTAATTGATGCCTTAATTTCACTTGGGTTTGACCGAAGATCGGCTCATAAATCCTTAAGCCAGATAGATCGAAATCTATCGGTTGAGGAGAAAATAAAAACAGCTATCAAATTCATGACCAACAAAAAAACATGAAAATTGTAATAAATAATACCGTATCGGAAACAAAGGTCATATCAGAACTTAGACCACATGAGTTCAAAGACTACATTGGACAAGCAAAAGTTGTCAGAGCAGTTAAATTGTTTGTGCAAGCAGTTATAGAACGTGGTACGGTCAATGAGCATATTTTATTGTATGGACCACCGGGAATCGGAAAAACAACACTAGCAAACATCATTGCCAGAGAGCTTAAAGGCAACCTTAAAGTGACGTCTGGTCCAGCGCTCACCAAAACCGGTGATTTGGCTGCGATTTTGACTAATTTAAAAGATAATGACGTATTATTTATAGATGAAATTCATCGCCTACCCAAACCGGTTGAGGAGGCTCTTTACCCGGTTATGGAAGATTTTTTCTTAGATATTATCATCGGAAAAGGACCGTCTGCTCGAACAGTAAGATTGCCAATACCAAAAATAACTATCGTCGGTGCGACAACGAGAGTGGCACTGCTTTCTGCACCGTTGCGTGATCGTTTTGGTATGGTTTTAAGATTGGACTATTACACGGATGATGAGATGATTCAAATAATTATGCGATCTGCGAAAATCTTGAAACTGCCTTTAATCAAAGAGCTGGCAGGTATGATAGCTCAAAGATCACGAAAAACACCCCGAGTTGCCAATAGGATTGTTAAAAGAGTTAAGGATTTCTACCAGGTACACAAACTAGGATCGCTTGATCGTAAGTCATTACTTGAAGTTTTTAATATCATTCAAATTGATGAAATGGGTTTGAATGATGTTGATAATGAATATTTACGTATTTTGGTACATAAATTTAGCGGTGGACCGGCCGGAGCTTCAACATTAGCGACTGCCCTATCGGATGATATTCAGACTGTAGAGGAATATATCGAACCGTATTTGATTAGGACCGGATTTATCAGGAAAACCGGACGTGGACGTGTCGCAACAGATAAGGCATATAAACATCTTAAAGTTACAAAAACTTCAGCTGAGCTTCAAGCACAACGTACCTTAGTTTGATATAATAAAATAAACATTGCCGCGGTGTTGGAACCGGTAGACAAGCCAGACTTAAAATCTGGTGACTGCATAAGTCGTGAGAGTTCGAGTCTCTCCCGCGGCACTGATCTCGCCGACTTAGCTCAGTGGTAGAGCAGCCGCTTTGTAAGCGGCTGGCCCGGGGTTCGAATCCCCGAGTCGGCTCATTGTCCTCGTAGCTCAACGGATAGAGCGACTCCCTTCTAAGGAGTAGGTTGCGTGTTCGATTCACGCCGAGGACGCCTAATCAAATGAAATAAAATCACCTATTTTTATTTTATTCAAGCTCGTCTGACCAGCATTTAATTCGATAACTTGATCACTTGCAAAACGTGGTTTATATACTTTAGGAAAAGACTGTGGAGTGACATTGTTTATAATATCTATAACGTGATAATTTCTAAGAAATATAAAATCTAAAGCATATTTCATATCTTTCATCCAAAAGCCATATTTGTCGGCCGTTTTAAAAACGAATAACATGCCTTCATTAGTATTTAATCGTTTTGTATTTGAGAGACCCTGACTTCGTTTAATATCACTATCCGCGATATATAAATAGTATTTATGTGATCCTATACTTACTTTTCTTACTTGATAATTGCTAAATTCTGTTTTTTTTGTGAAAAAAAATGATGTAATATTATTTTTTGTTACGAATAATAGAAGAAAAGTGAATAATGTGATGACGACGATAAAATAAACCGATAATCTTTTCATGATTTGTGGTCGCTGAGGGATTTGAACCCCCGACACCTGCGATGTAAACGCAGTGCTCTAACCAACTGAGCTAAGCGACCATACATTTTTTGAGCTGACAAATGAATATGAAGTGTGCCGAGGAGAGGACTTGAACCTCCATCCCGCAAGCGGGACAGCCTCCTCAAGACTGCGCGTATACCAATTCCGCCACCTCGGCTCCGTGACCATATTATACTATTTTCTGGAGATCGTGTAACTTGAAGGATAGTATAAAAATATTGCGGGAACCTCATCAATGATTACTTTCTGAAGGTCAGTGTAGATTTGTTTCCTTTCCGTAACATTAGTCACTTTTCGACCATCTTCAAGCAATTTATCAATTTTAACATTTTTCAAATTCGTAATATTTTGGTTCGTTTGGGTCGAATGCCAAAAATAATATTGATCTGGGTCTACGGGCGGATTCCAAAGAGTCAAAAGTATATCAAAATCGGCTGGTATGTAAGATAAAATATGCAAATTTACTTTAAATCCAACATCCTGAAGCTCCAACTTTAATCTCTCGGCTACACCGATATAATCAAAAAAAGTATAAAAATTTATTTCAGCCGATTGAGTAGCACTAATCTCATCTGTTATTATTTTTCGCGCCTTATCTTTATCAAATTGGTATGTTTTTAAATTTTCATCATATGCCCATGATAAGGGTGATATCGGACCGTTTGCTTTGACACCTAAATCCGAGAAATCGGGTACACTGTAGCTCAGAGATTTTCTTAAGTCCTTGGAGTTCAAGATGTTAGATTGAGTATTTATAAACAGGGTCATGATTTGGCTGAAATCAGTTTGTTTTTGATATGTCACGTTCTTCCAATCTTTAAATTTATCAGCTAAATTTTTTTTGATGGTTTGAAATTCAGTGATTTCACCTTTTTTGAATGCGACAATTAAATCATTTTCATTATCGTAAAATTTAAAAGTTTTATAAGCCAAATCTTTTTTATTTGGATATAAGTTAATTTCAGTTACATAGTATTTCGATTTGAGATTAAAATTTTGAACTTGATATAATCCACCGATACCGATAAGCGGATATTTAATAACCGGTTTTGTTAAATAAGCCGGAAAGATAGAAAGAGGTTGGTTGAGATAAAAATCGATTGTATTATCATCAATTACTTTGGTTTGAATTCCTTCAAAATTATAGTTAAGGTCTTTCGCAGTGAATCTCTTTCCATTATCCCAATATAAATTTGTTTTGATATGAAATCGATATGTCTTATTGTCATTATATAATTCCCAGCTGTTGGCTAATATCGGTGTCAAGTCTCCCTTTTCATTGTATGAAACAAGAGGACTTGACATCAAACTGGATATTTCCAGAGGTATATTCTGTAGCGAGTATTTACCGATGATTCCCACTGTTATTTTCTTTTTAAGTAGCAGCGAATTGAGAGATGGATAACTGTTAATAAAAAAAGAGATTGCAAAAAAAGATAAAACAGTGCTGATCACCAGAGAGACCCAATTTTTAGAGATAAAAGAGATGATCAGCCAGTAATAATAGCGTAATTTTTTTTGAATTAAATTCATGTCAGCAAGTTAGCTACCGAGATGACAAAAAAAGCGACAATAAGTATTGCCGTGAGCCGCAGTGTCCATTTTTCAATACCCCGACGAGTTTGAAAAGTCTCACCGCCTCCGCCCCAAGCGCTACCAAGTCCTGCCCCTCCGCCTTGCATCAAAATCAAAATCACAATCAAAGCACCGATGATGATATTCAGTACTAATAAGATATTTTGCATATCTTATATTATATCAATATTTTCCTTGTTCTTAGAAGCAGATGATATTTTTTTGCAAATCTATGTGACTCATCCCTGATTTGCTGAATGAGTCGATAAAAATGATCATGTGAAGAAACAGGAATTTGCTTAAAATCCCGTGAAGATAAAATTCGATCCGGATGCTTTACTATACCAACTAATGGAATTTCTAAATTTAATTCATTCAATAGTCGTTTAATCGGCTTTAACTGCTGACCACCTCCGTCTATAATAATCAAATCCGGATAATTTTTTTCGTTTCTGAATCGTCGACTCAAAACTGATGCCATACGCTCAATGTCGGAAGAATATTCACCGACTTTATAACGCCGGTATTGCCCCTTATCACTTATCTCATTGATAAATACGACTCGTGATCCGGTGACGTTTTTATTAAGTAGATTGCTAATATCAAAACATTCGATCCGATAATTATATTTTGTTTTTTTTATGCCAAAATAAATCCTTAAAAAGTCAAAAATCAAGGTCCGGTAGTTTATGACAATTCCCTCATTGATCAAGTTAAATGAATCAAACGCAGAAAATTGAAGTTTTTTTAAAATCGACAAAGAGTTACGCATATCAATGGCTTTTTCATAATCTTGACCGGTGATCGCTTTTTTCAATTTCCTTTCGAGATGGTTTATCACGAAATTAGAGTTTCCTTCGAGTATCTTGGTTATCAATTTCAAATTCGATTGATATTTTTTTGTTAGTCGAGTAGTGTCTTTTGATCCTAATATGTTCTGCTTATGAATAAAATTAGGACATGGATCGCATAGATTAATCTGTGCGTAAAAACATGATCTGGAACTTATGGTTTTAGATGAACAATAGGGTATGCATTGTCTGATGGTTATCAATATTTTACGAGCTACTCGTGACGACTGAAAAGGCCCAAAATATCGAGCGCTTAGATCATTTTCTTCACGAACAATATAAATTTTTGGATATACATCATTTACTGTAATTTTAATATATAAGAAGCTTTTATCATCTTTCCAAACAACATTATATTTTGGTTTATGAAGTTTAATTAATTTTGCCTCAAGTAAAATAGCGTCAAATTCTGATATTGTCGTAGTAAAAGTAATTTTATTTGATTCCTCCAATATAGATTTTTCTTTGTTGTCCAATAGCCGATTTTGCCAGTGAGATCTTAGCCGTGCTTTTATATTTACCGCCTTGCCGATATATATAATTTCATGATTATTGACAAGGAAATAAATACCGGTGGTTGATGGAGAACGATTAATAGTATCGTATGAAATCATATGAAAGACTTTTTATAAATAATGAATGCCAAAGAAATTATTATCACGAGGATACCACCGGTCATAATAATTAAAGGTCTCAATGACATACGGCGAATATTGATTTTATTTTCTTGTAGAAGTTGGTTATCAAAAATTATTTGTAAGTTGTCGTCAGTGTTTAATAACGCATCTGATTGATATACAACCCTAAATGATTCTCTTTCCATCGGGGCTAAATAGTTAATTGTTATTTGCGAAGGGTTAAAATTTAAATTGGATGATTTGAATGTAAGAATCTTATTTTTTATGATTACATTTCCATTATTCCTTATATCAAGATTCAAGGTATATTTTTTATTTGCTTTCAAATTTCGTTTTAGGTCATGATTAATTTCGACGATCTTTTGTGGTTGTGGTATCTCAGAAATTGGTAGAACTATAAGGTCTTTTGACCTTTCTATTTTATATGTTCCTGCTGCTTTTGGCATTTTTGAACTTTTGCCATGTATCACAAGCGCTATGTGATTTAAGTCAAAAGATGAATAGTAATTAAGACCTGATGTACTTTGCCATGTTGGATCAATTGGATTCCATTTACTATGGCTTTCTTCGTAATATTCCGGCCATGAATGAAGAATATCCGATACTAACGACAAAGGTCTTAATTTGTCATCGTTGCTGAAGCCAAAGCCCTGGATTTCTCTGCTATAAATACCGGCTTTACGTGATATAGCGATAAAAGTGTCGGTGTATTCCGTGCATAATGAACTTTCAGGTGTTTTAATTGCATCCCAAGCTCCACGTCTGATTACAGGAGTTTTGACACGCTTGTAGTCATATTCGAAATTTTTTAATATATATTGATAAATAGTCTCCGGATTCGTTAAACTAAATTTTTTGATTAATTGTTTGTCATCATAGAATTGCCAGTATTCATGATTTTTCAACAAATATTTTTTTTGGGTTTGAAATTGGTTTTTCATAAACGCTTGGTATTCGGGATCACTTTCTGTTGATAAAACGACATAACCCTCATATTTTACGGTTAATTTTGACGAAGGCTTTAGAAGATAAGTCGCCAACACATTTCCATCTACATCTGTATTCACTGAAGTAGGCTTTGGATCTATGCTTTGCAAAAGCACCGATTGATATTCGGTATCCGGTGGTAAAGCAATTTCCTGCGATTGAGATCCTAGCTGATTATTGAATAAATTGTAAACAGTAGTTATTTTATAGTATTGTTTACTTCCAAAGACAGCGTATAAGAATTTTTGATCAATGTTAGTCCAGCGAATTTCTGATGAATCAAGATATTGAGGTTGTGGTTTTGATACTGATAAAGGTGGCAACCAATTAATATTTTTGAGATGTATTACATTTTCAGTTTGGTTGCTGTCATAAATTATCGGAATGGATAATTCGAATATATTGCCTGTCTTTTTTACTATTTTTTTTTGATCAAAAAGAACCGCAAAAGATAATATATTGTTATTATCGATTAAATCATGTGAAAAACCAACCGTTATCTTATGTTGCCCATTTGAATCGCGATTAGATTCAATGATTTGATATAAATTTGATTTTGTTCGAGTGTTATTTATTTCAATATCGCCCGGAAAATAAAAGGAAAATTCTTTAATATAAGTCGACTTTTTTTTGTTGTTCAGTTGAACATTTAATTCAACAGATGCATCTCCGTTTGTCAAAAGATTGTAAATGGTCTGGTAACTAACGGAGTATTCCTGTCCATAGGCATACGATGGCGCATATAAGAACAAAAACACTAAAAGAATCAATACAAATTTTTTATAACTGACTTTCATGCTTTTTAAGATAAATTCCCGTTTCAGATTTTTTAACACCGATGATTCCCGATAATGGTCCCTGATACAAGAGATAACCACCCTTATTGCCTCCCGTTGGTCCAAGATCAACAATATAAT
>Ga0156136_125_pt4 | contig 22436 bp, 19 predicted proteins | sample RifCSPlowO2_02_FD_107789 | JGI IMG/M metagenome (GOLD analysis project Ga0156136, IMG submission 107789) | Candidatus Roizmanbacteria bacterium RIFCSPLOWO2_02_FULL_38_10 | reverse complement strand
CCTTATCCAAGGTCAAAACCGCTGTCTGGATCCGATCGTCAGCACTTTTTTCGGCGAAAGTCGCTCCTTTTTTGAACCCTATTAAATCGGCATAAGGTTCAATCGCCTCTATGGCAATTTCCGATGCATCAAGCATCTCACGACCGGCTGTAACACCGTTTCTCAAATCCGAAACATAACCGCTGACTATCGGGACAAATTGAAGCCAATAAATTTTCGAGGACGCATTACTAAATTTTTGATAATCTTTCTTTAAAGTTGCTAAGTTTGACTTTACCTCGTCAATATTATTATTCTTAAAAGACTCTTTTATTTTTGCTGCATCGGAAATCAAAATCCGTCCTTGGGAATTCATCTCCATGAGTGGAAAATAAATTAACAAGCCGACAAAAATCACGATTAAAAGCAGGGACAATATGAATTTGCGGCGTCCGACTCTCCGTCCGTGATATAACCTTTTTTTTCTGAAATTAAACATAATTTAAACGGCTCCTTTGCCTGTGATCATGGCTATGGGAGTGATAATGATAATTTCTAAATCTTTGAGTAGGGATATATTATCTACATATTGGGCATCAATTGCAATCCTTTTATCAAAATTTATATTGGATCGACCGGTGACTTGCCAAAGTCCGGTTATACCGGGTTTAACTGAAAGTACTTTTTTAACCAACTTTTTCGTTTGGGGATATTTCCGTTGTTGATCCTTAAGCTCATCCGGATAATATGCCCGCGGACCGACCAAACTCATCTCACCTTTTAAAACATTTAGAAGTTGTGGAATTTCGTCAATGGAGTGTTTCCGTATAAATTTACCTACATTGGTTATCCTCGGATCTTTTCTTATTTTAAAACTACCCTTGCGATATTCTTCATATAGGTGTTTGAACTGTGTATTATTCCGTAATAAATAATGAGCATTTACTACCATGGATCGAAATTTATGCATCTTAAACAGTTTTCCATTGTATCCGACACGTTCCGGTACATCAGCCAGAACCGGACCTTTTGAATCGAATTTTATGGCAATCGCGGTAATAAAAGCTGCCGGAGTAAATAATACGATTAAAAATATTGATAATATGATGTCCAATAATCGTTTTAGGTAACGGTTATACTTTTTTCCAAAGATTATATTGGCTCGGTGCTTTCCCATAACCTGTAATTGTATCAAAAAATAATAAAAAATTGTTTATATAGACCTGAAGATCTTATCTCAGAATGATATAATATATCGCAAACGGGGTGTAGTATACCGGTAGAATGCGCGGTTTGGGACCGTGAGGAGGGAGTTCAATTCTCCCCACCCCGACCAAAAGGGCGAAACTGTTCACAAACGGCGTCTATGTGATGAGATTCTCTATGAAAAGTGATTCAATAAAAATTTTTATAACGGGCGGCACAATAGACAATCTGGGGTACGCGGACAATAAAGATGCTCCAATAAATCATAAATCTCTTATTTCCTCACTACTGAAGCAGTCAAGACTTACTATAAACAATGATTCTGTGGTTTTAATGCAAAAGGATAGCAGATTTGTTAATGATGAGGATCGAAAAGAAATTTTACGGCAAATCCAACAATCAACAGAGCAAAGGATCGTAATAACTCATGGTACCCTAACAATGACGAAAACCGCTAGCTTTCTTGCAAAAGCTAATTTAAAAAAAACTATTGTACTTCTCGGATCAGCGGTTCCAGCCAGCAAGGAAAATTCTGATGCTTTATTTAATTTAGGCGCCGCGATAAGTGTGGTACAAATTTTACCTTATGGCGTCTATATCACCATGAATGGAAAAATCTTCACTGCTGATAATGTAAAGAAAAATTTAAAAACAGGAATTTTTGAAGAAATTAAATAATTACGCTATATTTTATAGACATATCTGTCTATCGATAGACAGATATGTCTAGATTCCTGATGTTTTTCTTCTTGATACACGAGCTTGATAATCCCGATAAAAACTCCAATGATTCTTATATATTCCAGGATGTATAAAGAATATGGTAAACAGGTCGTCCAACATATTTATTAATCGTTCTTTTTGTTCAATGCGTTTAAATATTTTTTTTAAAACTAAATTTTGATCAGCTAAGAGTAATATATAACGCGATATAGTTGATGTCGATGTTTTTAAAGCTCTCGCTATATCGTAGTAAGGAACTTTCTTATATAGTAAGAACATGATAAATATACGTTTAGCAAACATCTTACGTTCGGCAACGGTAAAAAACTCTGTCATAATACCTTCAAACTCATCCTTCCAGTTATAGGAAGATAAAACCTCAAAAAGTACTTCTTCCATCCTGTGAAGATCTTGTTTATCCTGAAATTGCTTGGTTAATCTCACCATATATCTGTCTATCGATAGACGAAAGTATCATAATTATTCATCAATTCATAACTTCGACTAATAATTCATCTTTATAACTTAAGAGTAATACAACTTTTAACAAAAGTGTAACTCATCCATGACTTAATAATATTCATATCTGTCTATCGATAGATGAAAGTGGTTGGAGGATTTGTTAAAAATATCCTTGTTGATGAGTTTGGCTTGAGTTAAAATTAAAAGTTATGGAGATAGAAAAACTTCAAGAAATAGCAAAATGGATCAGATATCAAATTCTTGTCTCGACAACGGAGGCCGGATCAGGACATCCGACCACGTCATTGTCGGCAACAGACCTGATGACCTGTCTTTTTTTTGGCGGCTTTTTTCACTTTTTTATCAATGACACAAAATACCCCAACAATGACCGTCTGATTTTCTCTAAAGGCCACGGTTCTCCGCTTTTTTATTCCCTTTGGGCAGCTGCCGGAGCTTTTGATTCAAAAGAATTGTTGACTTTGAGAAAATTTGGCAGCCGATTGGAAGGCCATCCGACTCCGGAGTTTCCCTATACAGAAGCAGCTACCGGTTCTTTGGGGCAGGGGCTTTCAGTTGGCGTCGGTATGGCTTTAAATGCTAAATATTTGGATAAGATCGATTATAAAACTTTTGTACTTTTAGGTGATAGTGAGATGTTTGAAGGCCAGATCTGGGAAGCAGCGGCTTTGGCCAGTCATTATAAACTGGATAATCTCATTGCCATTGTTGATGTCAATCGCATCGGACAGGCAAATGAGACTATCCATGGCTGGAATCTTAAAGCGTATGATGATAAATTAACAGCTTTTGGCTGGCAAACAATGATAATCGACGGCCATAACTATAAACAAATTATAAAAGCCTATCAGTCAGCGTATTTAAATAAAGATAAGCCCTTTGCCATCATCGCTAAAACCGTCAAGGGTAAGGGCATCTCATTTCTTGAGAACAGAATGGGACATCATGGAGTGGCGCTAAAATCTGAGGAATTGAACAAAGCTCTGGATGAATTGGGAAAAATAAATGATTCACTAATACCGGCGATATTAGCTATCCCGAAAAAAAATCAAAAATCAAAAATCAAAAATCAAAATGAAAAATCAAAAGTCAAAAATTTTGACTATCAGCTTGGTGATCTGATAGCTACGCGCAAAGCTTATGGCAATGCGTTGACAAGGATTGGTGATCTTTATCCACAACTTGTTGTTCTTGATGCAGAAGTGAAAAATTCGACATATGCTGAAACGTTTGAAAAACAGTATCCCGACCGTTTCTTTGAAATGTATATCGGTGAACAAAATATGGTCAGCATAGCCTTAGGACTGTCACAACGAGGCAAAATACCATTTTGTTCAACTTTTGCTGCTTTTTTTTCCCGTGCTTTTGATCAAATCAGAATGTGTCAATACTCAAACGCGAACATCAAGTTCGTCGGTAGCCACAGTGGCGTCTCGATCGGTGAAGACGGATCGTCACAGATGGGACTTGAAGATCTGGCAATGTTTTCGTCATTATTAAATAGTATTGTGTTATATCCAGCTGACGCTGGTTCTACTGATATACTAGTTGAAGAAGCTGCCAATTTTAAAGGAATTGTCTATATCAGAACGACCCGCTCGGACACGCCGATTCTCTATAATAATAGAGAATCATTTCCAATCGGTGGTTCAAAGACCTTAAAAAGCTCCAAGAAAGACGCGATAACCGTTGTTGCTGCCGGCATCACACTACACGAGGCTCTTAAAGCGTATGAAATATTGGTCAAACAAGATATATATATCCGTGTTATTGATCTCTACAGCATAAAACCAATTGATACTCAATCATTAATAAAAGCATGTGAGCAAACGTCTGCAATCGTCACTATTGAGGACCATTATCCACATGGTGGTTTGGGAAGTGCAGTGAATTTAGCTTTATCATCATTTTCAAATAGAAAACCAATCTATCATTTATCTGTCACTAAACTGCCCAAAAGCGGTAAACCGGATGAGCTTCTGGCATATGAGCAGATAAATGCCGAGGCTATTGTCAAAAAAATCAAAGAAATAGTATAATTATGCTCTAGCCAGCATAGCTCAGTGGCAGAGCGACCGTTTCATAAGCGGTAAGTCGGAAGTTCGATTCTTCCTGTTGGCACAAATTTCAACTTAATTAACATGGAGATATTAGAACAAAGAAATCAAAAACAACTTGTAGTTTGGTCCTCAATCGTAATAGTATCTGTCATCGCACTTTTCGGCCTTTGGAAGATGACGACAAAAGATAACAATCCGATTCAATTTACATTTACAAACTCCGATCACATCTTTGGCCAAAATGAGTCCAAAGTTACCATTGTAGAATACAGTGACTTTCAGTGTCCTGCATGTCGCTATTATTATAATTTGATCCAACCGATCAAAGAAAAATATAAAGATAAAATCACTTTTGTCTACCGTAATTTTCCTCTAACAAACAGTCATAAATTTGCTCAAGTGGCAGCCCAAGCTGCAGAATCAGCCGGCCGTCAAAATAAATTTTATGAAATGCATGATAAGTTATTTGACAATCAGAATATCTGGTCAGTGACCACTGATCCAAAACCGGAATTTAAAAAATATGCCCAAGAACTTAAACTTGATGTCGAAAAATGGGAAAAAGATTTTGATAGCACTGAAGTGAAATCAAAAATTGCTGCTGACGTACAAAGCGCTCGCGATATCGGCGTTAACCAGACACCGACTTTTTATCTAAACGGAGTACAAATGGCAGGTTTTTCATCAAGCGGTGATTTTGAAAAATCTATTCAGGCTGCACTATCTAAGTAACTATCTAATCTTGCCCTTGGAATTCGATCTAGACTCTCCAAATTATCAACAAATTGATTTTTCAGGGCACGATAATAAGCTGCAATTCCAATCATAGCTGCATTATCTCCATATAACGTCTTAAAAACCGGAAATAATACCTGTCCGTTATATTTTTTTGATAAATCTCGGATTTTTTTTCGAAGCAACCGGTTGGCGATAACTCCACCCCCGACAATAAGATTGACGGTCTTTTCACGCTCAAACGCTAACTGAAGTTTCTTTATAATTGATTCAAAAACTGCTTCCTGATAGGAAGCGGCCAAATTGTACAGATTATCGTGTCTTTCGGTATCTGACATTTTCGTAACATAATAATAAAATGAGGTTTTTAGCCCTGAAAAAGAAAAATTCAGATCAAGGGTCCTTGACATCGGCCGAGGGAAAAAATGATATTTAGGGTCACCCTGTTTTGCCAGACGTTCGATCACTTCACCACCGGGGTATCCCAACCCTAATAATTTAGCTGCTTTATCTAATGCTTCCCCGGCTGCATCATCTATCGTCTCACCGATCACTTTATAATCAAGATGATCCTTGAAGATAGCCAGTTCGGTATGACCCCCGGATACGATAAGGGACAGATAGGGAAATTTGAAATCAAGCTGAGGATTACCTGCACTATTTTGGGCAAAGCATGAATATATATGCCCTTCAAGATGATTCACCGCTATCAATTTTTTTTTGTATATTTTAGCCAGCGTCTTTGCCTTATTTATACCAACCTCCAGAGCCGGTGCCAGTCCCGGACCATAAGTAACCGCGATAAAATCAAAGCGAGAAGAAACTCTTTTTAGCGCTTCCTCAATTACAAAGTCGATTCTATCTTCATGAGCTCTTCTTGCCAAATTGGGTACAACCCCACCCCATTTTTTATGTATTAAAACTTGGGAAAAAACTTTGTTTACGATAATCTTCCTGCCGTTGGTTACTGCGACAGATGTCTCATCACATGAAGTATCGATTGATAAAATTAACATATAGTTATTTCTCTTTTCGTTTCAGATAAATACTTTAACTCAACATAAAATATGGTCGCACTACTTTGTAGTTTGTCTATAATCTTACGGCTCTTTTCTCCCCATTCAATGCAAATGATATTACCTGAAGAGAGCATTTTATCAATGTGTAAGTAGTCAAATTCATTCTTTTCACTTATGTTATACAAATCAACATGATAAAAGAAACCTTGATATTTACTGACAATCTTATACTCATAATAAATTACAAAAGACGGTGATATGATATTGTTAATTGCATAATATTGTCCTATACCTTTTACAAACTGAGTTTTACCCGATCCAAGATCTCCTTGTAATAAAATTACTATAGGTTGTTTATTTCTCATCGGATCATATTTTTCCATAAAAAGCCGGGCGATCTTTTGCGTCTCTGTCTCACTACTTGATGTGTATATTTCCTTTTGTGCTAAATCATGATCTCCAAGTCGCAATACTGAGATCATATCTTCACTCAAATCAACGACAGTTGAAGGTTTATGATAAGGCAGCCTGCCCGCATCAACCACTAAATCAATCATTGACTTCTTTTTATATGATAATCTTTTTAACATTGAATCGAGATGATATATGGGTGGATGACCTGATATATTTGCTGATGTAGCCGTGATTGGATACCTGTAGTCGGTCAACAACTTGTTAACAAACGGATAATCAGGCAATCTGATGCCTAAAGAACCCGAATCAGATTCCAGTTTTTGACTTAAAACATGTTTTGATCTTAATACCGCGGTATAAGGACCCGAAAAGATCTTGTTCAAAATTTGCTCATTTTTCTGATTTATGAAGACATATTTTTTTGCGTCGCTTACAGATTGAATAAAGACCGAAATCGCTTTACCGATAGGGCGGGATTTAAATTGCATTAACTTTGCAATGCCGATCTCGCTTCTTGCATCAACAGCAAGACCGTAAACTGTGTCAGTCGGTATAACGACAAGTCCACCTGCAGTCAAAACCTCCATAACCAATCGGTTATAAATGTTTTCCTTATTATTCTTTAATACTTTAATCCTTTTCATATCTTGATTCTCTGCCCCAATTTTACCAAAATTTGATAAAATTGAGGTCTATGGCAAGTAAAAATAACAATGCTGAAAAAGTAGCAGAATTAAAGTTCAATTTTAACATTAAGACACTAGTTGTCCTATTATTTATCGGTTTTTTCTTCCTGTCGATTTATCTGTCATTTAAAGACGTCAACAAAGTCTTTCCGGAGAAATCTATATCACAGTTGATTTCCGATATCAAAGGTAACCGTGTTAAAAAGGTTGAAGTCGTGGGTGATAAAATCATTGTGCAATATAAAAATGATCAGGTCGCTTCTGTGAATAAAGAATCACAATCCAGTCTTATCCAAACATTGAAAGATTCCGGAGTTGATCCGAATAAGGTCACAATTACCGTCAAGGACAATCAAGGAAATGCCTTAGTCGTTAATTTTTTATCTAACCTTATACCGGCGATCTTAATGATTGCATTTTTCATTTTTATATTTCGTCAAGCCAGAGGCGCTCAAGATTCCATATTTTCTTTCGGCCAGGCCAGGACAAAAAAATATTCAAAAGAAATGTCCCGGATTACTTTTGCTAATGTAGCCGGTGTTGATGAAGCAAAAAAAGAACTGGAAGAGATTGTCGATTTTCTGAAAAATCCTAAAAAATACAGTAAATTGGGCGCCCGATCACCAAAAGGAGTTATCCTTGTCGGGCCGGCAGGAACAGGCAAAACATTATTAGCTAAGGCAGTTGCCGGAGAAAGTAATGTTCCATTCTTTTCGATTGCCGGATCAGAATTCATGGAAATGCTTGTTGGAATCGGCGCGGCCAGAGTCAGGGATCTTTTTACCGTAGCCAAAAAAAGTGCACCTTCGATAATTTTCATTGATGAAGTTGATGCTATAGGACGTACACGCTCGGTCTCGGCAATGCCAGCTCATGATGAGAGAGAACAGACTTTAAATCAAATTTTAGTGGAAATGGACGGATTTGCGCCAAATGACCAGGTCATTGTTATCGCTGCGACCAATCGGGGTGATCTTTTAGATCCTGCATTACTTCGACCCGGTCGTTTTGACCGCCGAGTAATGCTTGATTATCCTGATTTGGAAGGACGAAAGGCTATTTTGCAGATCCATGCCCGAGGTAAACCTTTCACCGAAGGCGTTTCTTGGGAAAAAATAGCTAAACGTACCGTTGGTTTTTCCGGTGCTGATATTGAAAATATGTTAAATGAAGCAGCAATATCAGCAGCCAGATCAAACCACAAAGAAATATCAAATGACGATCTTGAAGAAGCAGCTACCAAGGTCAAACTCGGACCTGAAAAAAAGCGTTTACAGTCGGATCGAGATAAAAAAATAACAGCCTATCATGAAGCCGGTCATGCCATCGTCACTCACTTTCAACCAAATACTGACCCGGTTCATAGAATCTCTATAGTCTCCAGAGGTATGTCATTGGGTTTTACGTTGATACCACCGGCTGCCGACCGACTTCATGAAACAAAGACCCATCTCATACAATTAATCACTTCTATGATGGGAGGCCGTGCTGCCGAGGAAGTCGTCTTCTCTGAAGTGACGACCGGTGCAGCCAATGACTTTGATCAAGCGACGCGAATCGCCAAAGCTATGGTTGTTGAATACGGTATGTCATCACTTGGCCCGGTGAATTACGGACCGACAATGGATATAACCGAATGGGGTCGGGCATATTTTGAGCAAAACACTATCTCAAATGAAATGCTGGCCAAAATAGACAACGAAGTCAAAAAGATTGTTGAACAGTGTTTTACCCAAGCAAAAAAATTAATCAGTCTTAATCGGGAAAAACTAAATTTGGTCGCTGAACAACTGTTAATCAAGGAAAGTCTTGATGATGATGAGTTCATAAAAATTGTTGGGACTAAAAAAGAGACAACGCTTAAGTCATGAACACATTTCTTTTAATTGATGGTAATGCATTAATTCATCGGGCTTTTCATGCGCTGCCGGCTTTTAAAACTTCAACAGGTATTCAAACCAATGCTGCCTATGGCTTTGCCACCATGATTCATAAAGCAATCACGGACCTGAAGCCGACACATGTCATTGTTTGTTTTGATTCAAAGGAACCGACATTTCGCGATAAACTATTTAAGCAGTATCGGACACAAAGACCTGAAGTAAAACCAGAGCTTATTGATCAATTTCCTCTTGTTAAAGAATTTCTTGTATCGGCCGGTATAAAAATGATAGAAAAACCGGGTCTTGAAGCTGATGACTTGATTGGAATATTAGCTACTCGAATTGAAAAGACAGGTCAAAAGAATTTAATTTTAAGCGGAGACAAAGACCTGATGCAACTGGTGACGAAGAAAACAAACATGATGACCCCACAGCTTGGATTTGGCAAAGCACAACTCTTTGATGAACAAACGGTCAAAAAAAAATTAGGTGTAGATCCAAGCCAAGTTCCACTTTTTAAAGCATTAGCAGGTGATCCATCAGATAATTACAAAGGCGTAACCGGCATTGGTCCAAAAACCGCTGTTTTACTAATCCAAGAGTTCAAGACACTAGATAATATTTATAAGCAAATTGACTTGATTAAAAGCCCAAAGCTAAAACAGGCTCTGATTGATTATAAAGATAATGCTTATCTTTCCCAAAAATTAGCAACTATTCTCCGAACCGATGGCGTTACCTTTGATCTTGATACTGCATCTTTCACTGGCTATAATGAGGTATTAAGGAATTATTTCATGAAGCTAGAAATGCCAAGCTTAGTGAATAGATTTTTTTCGAGAATCGCAAAACCTAAGCGGGGTGAACCAAAAAAACCGGAACAATTTAACTTATTTTAATCCTAATAATGAAAATAGCCAAAGTTAGCGCCATTCAAATTCTAGATTCCCGAGGTAATCCCACTTTAAAGGCATATGTCGAATTGGAAAATGGTCTGATCGCTTCTGCTTCTGTACCATCGGGTGCATCGACAGGTAAACATGAAGCCGTCGAACTTCGTGACAGGAATCCCAAAAAATACTTGGGACAAAGCGTCTCAAAAGCCAGAACAAATGTCAACGACATAATTGCCAAGAGAATCGTTGGTATGAATATTGAGGAACTAATAAAAATTGATACAGAAATGGTAGCTTTAGATGGAACGGAAAATAAATCACATCTTGGCGCAAATGCAATTTTATCGGTGTCCTTGGCTTGTTGCCGAGCGCTAGCAAACTATAGAAATCAACCTCTGTGGCAAACAATCAATAAAATCTATTTTCCATCAAAAAAAGCGTCATTCCCCCGTCTATTTGTCAATATAGTCAATGGCGGTAAACATGCCAACTGGAATTTCGATATTCAGGAATTTATCATTTCACCAAAGACGATCTTACCTTCCCAATCAGTCCAAATCTCATCAGAGATATTTCACCACCTGGGTAAAAAGTTGAAAGAAAGAGGTATGTCTCTTCTTGTTGGTGATGAAGGAGGTTACTCACCACAGTTACAATCTAATGATGAAGTGTTTGAGTTAATCGGGTTAATCTTACGTGAAGCCAGACTAACTGACGAAATCGATCTGGGAATTGATGCTGCAGCCAGTGAATTTTACAAAAATGGTAAATATCTGTTGAAAAAAAATAATAAAAATTTATCCGGTAATGAATTAATTGATTATTATCTATCGATTAGGTCAAAATATGGCGTCAAATATTTTGAGGATGCCTTTGCTGAAGACGACTGGATCAACTTTACTGCATTTACCAAAGCACTTGCGAGTGAGGGAATTGTAATCGGTGATGATCTATATTGCACTAATGCAAAAAGACTGAAAAAAGGTATCGCTGAAAAGGCCACAACCGCAATATTAATTAAAGTAAACCAAATTGGTAGCTTGTCTGAGACCGTCAAGGCAATTTCTTTAGCTCAAAAAGCCGGCATGAAGGTTTTTATCTCGCACCGATCCGGTGAAGCGGAAGATTCTTTCATAGCTGATTTAGCTTATGGTTGTGGTGCTGACTTTATCAAAACCGGGTCTATGAGCCGCTCCGACAGGCTAGCGAAATATAACCGACTTTTGGAAATTGAAGCTCTTGAAGTAGATAGATATTAGATATTAGACTTTAGATAGTAGAAATTGGATTCTGGAAATATAAAAAAGTTATGAGTCATAGAATTATTTTTATCGTCTTTGACGGTTTGGGCGATCGCCCAATACCGGCACTAAACAATTTGACTCCACTTGAAGCTGCACAAACCCCTAATCTGGATGCTCTGGCTAAGATCGGTATAAACGGACTTATACACACGATAGAAAGAAGCATTCGACCTGGAAGCGATGTTGCTCATCTGTCGCTTTTTGGCTATGATCCACGAAAATATTACCGTGGTCGAGGTCCGTTTGAAGCAGCTGGTATTGGCATGATACTGAAACCCGGGGATATAGCATTTAGGGGTAATGTCAGCACACAGAACGAGAAAGGTATTATCATTGATCGTCGGGCCGGTCGTATTGATTCTGTTGAGAATCTTGCCAAATCGATCAATAACCTCAAAATCGACGATGTAACGGTCCATGCAAAAGCCGGCGTTGGTCATCGTATCGCTATTGTGTTACGGGGTTTAAATCTGTCTGATGAGATCACTGATACTGACCCACATCATTTAAACTCAACTATTTTAAACAGCAGACCGAAAAATGATACCAAACAGGCAAAAAAAACAGCTGATATCGTCAATCAATTGACGCAAAAAGTTAATCAAATTTTTGCGATCCATCCGGTTAATGAGAATAGACGAAGAAATAAATTACCGGAAGCAAATTGTCTACTTTTGCGTGGCGCCGGTATTATGACTGATTTTCCGCCATTTAAAGAAAAATATGGCTTTAATGCTTGCTGCATTGCCGGAGGAGGATTATATAAGGGCATTGCCAGAATTTTAGGCATGGATATAATCGAGGTCAAAGGTGCCACAGGCAAGCCAAAGACCAATCCTAAAAGTAAAATTCAGTCATTAATCGAGAATTTTGATAATTATGATTTCTTTTTTATTCATTTTAAAGGTGCGGATACTTGTGCTGAAGACGGGGATTATCTGGGAAAAAAAGAATATCTTGAATATGTTGATAAAGAGTTAAGCCCTGTTGTTAAGTATGTCTACAAAAACCAGGCACTTTGCATTGTCACCGGTGATCACTCAACCTCATCCCGGCTCAAAAGTCACACTGCTGATGAAGTACCTGTCCTTGTAGCCGGTCTTGATGTCCGAGTCGATGATGTCTTTAAAATGGGAGAAAGATCAGCGCAGCGGGGAGGCTTAGGCCATATTGATGGCCGTCATCTGATGAGATATATAGATAATATTGTCGGCAAAGAACCTCTCTACGGAAATTAATTCTTTCATTTCGCTTCCATAGAACTGAAACGGGCAAACTGGAAAAAAATTAAAGTAAAAGCTATAACCATAAATATCGGCGCTACAATTGAAAGATAATTCTTTTTTCCGGGACTAAATCGCCTCAAAAGCAGTGAATTACCTACAACGGATACGGAACTCAATGCCATTGCTAAACCTGCCAACTCCGGTTTAAGGATCAAACCAGTAAAAGCGAAGACTCGCGCAGCAATCGGGATACCGATTACGTTATAAAAAAGTGCAAAAAACATGTTCTGTTTAATTTTTTGCATCGTGGTTTTGGATAATTCGATGGCATTAACAACATCTCGCAAATCATTTTTGATAATGACAATACCACCAGTCTCCATAGCAATATCGGTTCCTGAGCCCATCGCAATCCCAAGATCAGCCTGGGCCAGAGCCGGTGCATCATTAATGCCATCACCAACCATAGCAACTTTTTTTTCTTGTTGTTGAAGCTTTATCACTTCATTGACTTTATCCTGGGGTTGAACTTCAGCTAAAATATTAGTTATTCCAACTTGATTTGCGATTGCCATCGCTGTCCTTTCATTATCACCGGTGATCATCCATAATTCTAATCCTAATTTATTTAACCGTTTCACTGCTTCAGCAGACGTCTCCTTTACAGTGTCTGCAACGGCAATTAATCCGATAATGTCTTTTTCTAAAGCCAAAATCATAACGGTTTTGCCTTGATGTTCCAAGCGCATGATCTTACCATCATAATTACTAATATTTATACCTGATTCAGTCATCAATCTACGATTACCAAACAAATATTGTTGAGAATTGACAACACCTGAGACACCCTGACCGGTAATTGCTTTAAAATTGATAATATCCATTAAGGTAACGCCTTGATCTTTAGCATATTTATAAATAGATTCTGCAAGCGGATGTTCCGACAGTTTCTCCAAACTGGCTGCTATTTGTAAGATTTGTTGCTCGTTGAAATTTCCGTAAAAATCAATATCAGTCACCTCCGGTGTTCCTTTTGTCAATGTTCCGGTCTTATCAAAAATTATAGTATTGATTTTACAGGCACTTTCTAACGGTTGACCGCCTTTGATCAAAATACCATTCTCAGCGCCTTTACCTGTCGCCACCATGATCGCAGTCGGTGTCGCCAGACCCAAAGCACAAGGGCAGGCAATGACAATGACAGCCGTAAATGTCATCAAGGCAAAAGAAAGACTCGCCCCAAGTACAAAATACCAAACGATAAAGCTAAAAGTTGCCAGGATAATCACAGCAGGCACGAATTTTGCAGAAATTTTATCAGCAAAATCTTGTATCGGTGCTTTGGAACCTTGAGCATCTTCAACAAGTCTGATAATCTGAGAAAGTACGGTTTCTGCTCCGATGTGTTTTACTTCAAATTCAAAACTACCGGTTTTGTTTATCGTACCACCGATGACATTATCACCCGTTGTTTTCTCGACCGGTACGCTTTCTCCTGTTATCATGGACTCGTCAACTGACGAGTGACCTTTAACTATAATTCCGTCAAGAGGTATCTTTTCACCCGGTCTGACGACCACAATATCGGAGATAATAACCTGTTCGATAGGTAAATCTATAAGTTGATCATCACGGATAATCCTGGCTGATTTTGCTTGCAGTCCCATTAGCTTTTTTATCGCCTGCGAAGTCCTCCCCTTTGCTTTTGCTTCCAGATATTTTCCCAAAATGACAAATGTAATCAAAAATGCTGCAGTTTCAAAATACAGATCCGGTATTTTCATACCATTTAAACCAACAAAACTATTGGTGCTGAGATAATAACCGAAGAAATTTACCAAACTATAAAAAAATGCTACGGATGTACCTATGGCAATAAGACTATCCATATTAAATGTTTTCATCCGTAATGATGAATACATACCCTTATAAAAACCGGCTCCAATGATAAACTGCACGGGTGTTGCCAAGATTAAAGATATAAATCCGATATATGGCATCAATAGATTACTACCGGGCAAAAAATTAAAAAAATCAAGAAGCATAAAGTACAGCATCGGAAATGAAAGAATAAGGCTGAAAACAAACTTAAGCAAAAGTTCACTTATTTCCCTCTCCTGTATTTGTCTTCTTTTATCGCTATCAAGCTTATCAGCCGGAATGGCTTTGTAACCCACCCTTGAGACGGCATTCATTATATCGTTGATACTGATTTTTTCAGGGATATAATCAACAAATGCAGACTCTGCCGTAAAATTTACTTTAGCATCCGTAATTCCTTCATTTTTTTTCAGTTGCCTTTCAATTATTTGAGCACAGGAAGAGCAATGCATGCCTGAAATCAAAAGACTAGTCCTAGTGGTTTTTCCCTGCATATCAGAATCAGATAACTGTACATTTTCGACATGCTTTTCTTTTGGATCACTAACACCAAATTGTAATTTCCCTTCAAGACTAAATTCATCCACGCCGGATTTCTTCAGTTTGCCATTAATCCTAATTTCGTTTGGAAAAGTAAAAACCGGAGCAACTTCAGCAATTTGGTGATTAATTTCTGTTCCGATCGAACCGGTATAACCTGCCTTTTCTATAGCTTTTATGATTTTATCTTTGCTTACTTTGCCTGTTACTTTCAAACTACCTATTCCGGTCTTATAATCAATATTAACCTCGCTTATTTCAGGGAAATCCTTTAGTTCCTCTTTAATTAATAGCTCACAAGATTGACAATGCATGCCCTTGACCTGAAAATTTATTGTTTGCACCATATGTTAATTAGTGACCGTATAATGAGTCCCTTCTAAACTTTTATTTATCTGATTTAGGTCGATACTTGTTACGGAAATAATTTCTGCGGTTGCCTGATCCAGATTTACATTGACTGAAGTAATGTCTTTCATTGCACCGATTCTTTTTTCAATAACCTTTTTACATGCACTACATGTCATTCCTTGTACTTTTAATATTATTGAGTTCATTTTTATCAGTTAATAATTATTTGACCTCGTGGTACACCCATAGCACAAGTGATATTATAAGTTCCGCTTTTTACCGGATTAAATTCAAAAACAGATGTTTTTCCTCTTGTGAAGACGTCAACTTTATCGGATAAACCAGGGAGCATAATGCTTCCCATACATCCCTGGCCGTTGTCATCAGCTGTGATTTCAAAACGAACTGGTTTATTGGCAGCAAGAGAAAATTGATTGGGAATTAGATCTGATAAATTTGAGTAGCGCGCTTTAATAAGTTGCACATCACCGATAGTCTCAGTATTTCCTGGCTGTTCATTAAAGTTTTGAGTATTTCCTCCTCCTTGTGCACCACAGCCACAACCGCCACTACCTCCACATGATGGTACTTTGGCTGCAACGGCTGTATTGATCGTGCCCCTGTTATCTGTGGTCTGACCATTATCAGAAACAACATTAAATGAACCTGTATACATACCCATAGAACATGAGAATCGGATGATTCCAACTTTATCGGGTGTAAATTCAATTATATTTTCACCCTGTTTTAAGATTTGCCTGACACCAAGCTCCTCCGAAACTAGACTACTTGCACAGGAGTTACCGTCTTGCGAATTGATGATCCAACGGACCGGTATCCCTTTTTTAATAGTAAAATTATTTGGCTTGTAACCAAAGGTAGTTTGTGTCATGTTCACTGTCTGAACATTATCATCACCAAGCAGACTGTCAACCGTGTTACCGGCTGATCTCGAATTAGTTATCATTCCCAAGACATCCGGATTTATTCCCAAAAGATTTAATCCATTTGAAAGATTAAATAACGCCAGAAGAATAACTATGACACCAACTGTCTTATAAAACATCTCTCCACCTTTTGCTTTAATAGCGGCTGTCAGACCACCGACGCTAAGAAGTCCTGGTGTAGTCCCAAGTGCAAAAACACCCATAGTCAACGCTCCTGAAATTGGATCACCTGTTGAGATAGCGTATAGCTGCATTGCCTGAGTGAAACCACAGGGTAAAAAAAAAGTTAATGCGCCCATAATTACTGAGTTTTTATTACTGTAAGTTAAGCCTGTCCTTGATTTTATACCCAATCGGTGACTGATATTTTTAGGTAAAGTGAAAGAAATTCTTTTAAGAATTGGAAAAATACCGATAAGTTGACCACCAAGCAGAACCATCAATAACGCTACCGCAATCGTTAAGATTCCAAGGGTCGAAATTGAGAGCTGTAAAAAAGATCCGACAAGACCGATCAATGCTCCAAAAAAGAAATAAGAGACTATACGACCACCATTGAAGAAAAGATGTGGTTTAAATTTATCTAAGCCGGATAGACCAGGATGTACCTTCGCAAACTTTGTTGAAATACCCAGGACTAACCCGCCGACCAACGCCATACATGTTGATACGCCAGCAATAAGTCCAACCAGAAAAACTATAGTTAAATTTGAGTAATCGCCGGAAATTTTGCTTCCCAAATCAAATAGGCCTACAGTTTTACCTACCAAAAATAGAGTAACGACCAAAAAAAACGCTAACCCTAAATCATAGTACTCCTTTGCATTTTTTGAGAAAAAAGGTAAATCCTCCTTACCCAGCCGGTATCCGGCTTGTTCAACAGCAATTTCGACTGCTCCTTGATCTAATGTTTTTTGATAATAAATTTTTGCCGTTCCCGTGCTGTGATTGACATGTGCCTTTTTGACGCCCGGGATTTTCAATAGTTCATCTTCGATGAGGATTTCGCAAGACCTGCAATGCATACCGGTTATATGGATTTGACAATTGTTCATAATTATCGACATGCTATCAAACTGTTTATTAAGATTTTATGAAGAAACTACCGGTAAAATAATTTTGCACGTGGTTATTTTATTGGGAATGCTAGTAACGATGACTTGCCCACCGTGTACTTCGATAATAGATTTAGCAATCGACAAACCTAAACCTGAACCTAAAGATTGTGATTGAGTACTACCTCGATAAAAACGATTAAAAATTTTCGGTAATTCACTTTGACTTATACCTGGACCCGTATTTGAGACTTCAATATGTATATTTTTTTTCTCAACTTCCAACGTCAAGGCAATCCGGCTTTTTGGAGGTGAATATTTAATTGCATTTTCGACAATATTGAATAGTGCCCGGAATAATTTTTGGCGATTGCCGCGAATTTTTATATTTGGCTTAATATCTTCAATGACTCTAATATTTTTCTCTTGGGCAAGATTACGTGAAACTTCATCAAGCTCTTTAAGTAATTCAGATAAATTAAATTCATCTATTTTAGAAAGCGCCTCACCTGATTCAACCCAGGCTAGATCCAAAACATCATTAACTGTGCCGGATAGATTATTAATTTCACTTAAAGTATTAACAAGCACTGATTTGTAATGGTCAATGTCTCTTTTGGATGACAATGTCACTTCAATTGTATTTTTTAGTGTAGTTAGTGGAGTCTTGAGCTCGTGAGCGACATCACCGATGAATTGTCGTTCACGTTCAAAGGAATGTGACAATCGAATCATAAGAGAATTGAAACTATTTGCCAACTCTTCCAGTTCATCACCGGTTCGGGGAAAAATAATCAATTCTTTGATGTTGTGCAAACTTAATTGTTTGATACGACTGGATAGATTTGTTACCGGATAAATAACACGCCTGGCTATAAATAAGCTGAAAAAGAATCCAGATATACCGATGATCAACATAAGTATAAATACTTTTAAAGTCAAGTCATTTAATGAGTGTTGAATATTGTCAACCGGATGACCAACTACAACTAATCTCCTATCATCCAGTGACTTTCCAAGAGGAATGAGCTTCAATCTCATTTGTGTTTTTCCGATCTTGTCGTCAATAAATGTCGATTCCTTTATATTATTAAACTTAAAGTAGATTGATTCCAACTGCTTATTAGTCTTAATACCCTGGGTTGTCGTCACAATTGCACCGTCTTTATCATAGACAACGACTAACATACCGGGATTATTTTGAAATACTGCTGAACCGAGCCCGAAATCATCTCGATCAATAATCCGAACAATTTCCTGGCTGTGGACTGAGATTTCTTTATCCGTTTGTGTAAGTAAAGTAAACCTGGTCAGGTAATAAAAACACGACAATACAATAATCATGCCAATCATAAAGCAGAAAAAGAACCATAAAGCCAGTCTATTTGTAATGCTTTTTAAATTCATAATTAATCGGTCAACTTAAATCCGATGCCATGAACTGTATTAATTAACTTTTTTCTTGCCCGTTGATTTATTTTTTTTCGAAGCGTCGTGATAAAAACATCTACAACATTACTCATGCTATCGAAGTTATAATCCCAGACGTGTTCGGTGATCATGGTACGTGTAACAACCTCATTTTTATGACGGAGTAAAAATTCTAAAATCGAAAATTCTTTCGGAGTTAGATCGATTTGCATATTTGCACGACGAACCGTATGTTTTACCGGGTCTAAAATTAAATCCGCAGCCTTTAGTTCCGGTTGTACTTCTTTATAATTTCTCCTTATCAGAGCCTGAATTCTGGCTTTAAGCTCAACATGAGAAAATGGTTTTTTCAGATAATCATCAGCGCCACTGTTTAAACCGGCGCTAATATCCTCCACCGTAACTTTTGCTGTCAGCATCAAAATCGGCGTTGTTATTTTTTCAATTCTGATTTTTTTACATACTTGGAGACCATCCATCTTCGGTAAAAGAATATCAAGGATAATACTATCATAACTTTCATTTGTAGCTAAATACAGACCTTCTTCACCATCAAAAGCCTGATCGACAGCATATCCATCCTCTACTAATCCTTGCTTTATTGAATCCGATAATCTTTTTTCATCCTCTACGAGTAAAATTCTCATAATGATATAGACTTGGGATCTATCTTTAGTATTTTATCATCTTTTGGTTTTGGATTCCCACGGCCATCTAAATTACTGGTCATTATATATAACATATTGTCAGGACCAAGAATTATATCTCGCAAACGACCAAAGCGATTGGAAAAATGCTGCTTGAGCGTTATATTATTAACATCAATTTTCGCTTCATAAAGAGCTTGACCTCTTAAGCCGGTAAAAAGTATAGATGATTTGAAAAACACAGCTCCTGCTGGAGCCCATGTTTCTGAACCGGAATGTAATTTTGGCGTGCTCATATTATTACCCGATTCATCACCTTGAATTTTCGGCCAACCATAATTTGCACCTTTCTCTATTAGATTTAATTCATCAAGACCAGAGAGTGCTCCCGACCTGCCATGCTCTGTTGACCAAAGTCTACCAATATTATCCCAAGTAAGTCCTTGTGGATTACGATGACCATATGAGTAAATCAGATTATTAAACGGATTTCCTGGCGCTTCTTGTCCGTCATCAGTTACTCTTAAGATTTTTCCTGCAAGTGACTCAACATCTTGTGCTTGAGAGGGATTTTGTGCATCTCCGGTCGTAACATAAAGTAAATTATCAGGTCCAAATTTTATCCGGCCGCCGTTGTGATTTGGTGCTCCCGGTATTTGATCAATGATAATTCTTTCCTCTGATAAAGTATTATTTTTATATGTCATTCTGACAACTTTATTCCAAGTTTTTTCATTATTCCCTTCATAGGTGTAATAAAGATAGACATAAGAATTATGAATGAAATCGGGATGAATTGTGATGCCAAGCAATCCACCTTCACTTATTTCCTTGACCGCTGCTATTTCAATAACTGGTTTTTGATCTAGTTTGTCATTAGTATTTATCAATCTGACTTTTCCGGGTCGTTCGGTAAATAAAATGTTTTTATCCGGTAAAAAAACCAGCCCCCAGGGTGTATCTAGATTTTCAGCGATGACCACTACTTGATCAACTACCAGTTGATTCACTTGCGCGAGTTTAACCTGTTTCGGCGCTATAGGTGCGGACTTTTTTATATTAAGATAAAGCATCAAAATAACAATAATCACAGTGACAATAATAACCGCAGGCACAATTATTTTTATAAAATTTCTCACTTTGGTATGAAGATATTCTTAAATATGTTCGAGTATTAATTTATACTTCTTATTCTCTTTTGTCAAAGTAATCATTGTACAGTTTTTTATGACTATATCTTCAAGGAATTTCTTATCAGTAAAACCAAGATGATACAATAAAACTCTAATTGTCCCACCATGGCTGACAAGTAATATATTCTTATTCTGATATTTTTGTTTAAGATAATCAGTGAAAGTCTTAACACGATTATAAAAATTGTTATCACTTTCAATCTTAAACTTATTGATCATCTCTACCGTTTCTTTAAATGACCAAATTTGATATGCTTGCCTACTTGGTGCAATATTAAGCAAATTAAATGTATCGATCTTTTTTTTACCTTCAAGAAGACCCAGGGCTCGTTCGCGCAACAGGATGTTGGATAAAATCCTTAAATTTAGTTTTTTCGCAATTGGATTTGCGGTCTGCATTGCCCTTAAAAGATCTGAAGAAATTAATGCAGCAAAATTTTCCTTTTTTATTTTTTTTGCAACAGTGAGTGCCTGTTGTAATCCTATTGAATCAAGACCAACAGATAAATGCCCTTGTATTATATCTTTATGATTAAATTCAGTTCGACCGTGACGAATAATAACTATCTTCTTTGGCATAATTAACTGATTTTTCGAAGTAAATAATAAAATTTAATTTGGATAATGACATCGCTTGTATTTCTTCCCACTACCGCACCAACAGGGATCATTACGGCCGGGTTTCTTGGTCAGTGAACCGGATGGAAGGATTCTAAATCCAGGTCCTTCCTGAATTTGGTCTTGATCTTGATTGGTTTGAACTGCTTCCTTTTTTACCGTTTGGATTTCCTGTATGTCCTCCGGTATTGATTTCGTTTGTTGACTCTTTGCATATGGATCAATTTGAGAAGCTGATTTATATGTTACCGGCTGGTCCATCATACTATGAACATGGGTCTTATTATCTTCAGTCTGGACTAATTGGACTCTCAAGATCCGCCGGGTAATTTCGTAATCTATATCAGAGAGTAGTTTCTCAAACATTGAAAATGCTTCGTTTTTATATTCGATCAAAGGATCAAGTTGAGCATACCCTCGTAGATTAATACCTTCTCTCAAGTCATCAATCGCTGTCAAATGCTCAGTCCAATATTTATCAATAGTTGTAATGAATATGTTCTTTATGACTTCATGCCAAAGTGCCTTTCCTATTTCTTTTTCCTTATTAAGATAAGCATTCTCAATCATTTTGATGAGTGTCTCCTGAACTTGTTCGGCAGGTTTATTATCAATATGGTCCTTGATGTGGTCCACCGAAACAGGGATAATCAGAGAAATTTCTTCTGCCAATTTATGTACATCCGGTTTTGCTTCGACCGCAAAATTTACATTTACCAAATCAATTATTTCCGATGAAAAGGTATTTAGTACAGTTTCCTTCATCTCATTTTCAGATGTTTCTTTTCCGATCATCAGCATCTTACGCCTTAGTTTATAAACGATCTCCCTTTGTTTGTTTAAAACATCATCATAATCGACCAGATGTTTCCGGATATCAAAATTAAAGCCTTCGACTTTGACCTGTGCCTGCTCAAGAGCTTTTGAAACCATGCCATGCTCCAAGGGTTGATCCTCTGGAAAGTTAAAGAAGTTCATGAGCTTAGTAACTTGCTCTCCACCAAAAATTCTCATCAAATCATCTTCTAAACCGACAAAAAATTTAGTCTGGCCGGGATCTCCTTGTCTGCCGGACCGACCACGGAGTTGATTATCAATCCGACGTGATTCATGTCTCTCAGTTCCGATCACATATAAACCTCCAAGATTGATTACTTCA
>Ga0156136_118_pt2 | contig 23756 bp, 21 predicted proteins | sample RifCSPlowO2_02_FD_107789 | JGI IMG/M metagenome (GOLD analysis project Ga0156136, IMG submission 107789) | Candidatus Roizmanbacteria bacterium RIFCSPLOWO2_02_FULL_38_10 | reverse complement strand
CGTCGAAGACCATTCAGTCACATCGCTTTGAGATCCGGCAAATCTAATAACTCTTTCATTTGGACCCGGGAAAAGATTCTCCTTACCCCTTAATATGTTTTGTTTAAAGCGATCTCCTGCCTCTTTCGCCAATCCAGCCACTCTCACAGCGTAGACTAATCCAACCGAGCTAGCTAGAATAGACCGCAAATAGTAAAGGTGTTTTACGGTTGCTTCTATGTCAACATCAGGTCGATCTAAACCCAAATTACGTAAAACATCACTCGGATTAAGACCCATTGACCTAGCAGTTAGCTGCGCCTCATGCGTTAACCAAATAATGCTGGGTGCGATTTGTTCTAATCCATATTGAAGTGCAAATTCAGCTTGATGCGGACCTTGACTTAATAAATATCCCTCTGCAGTACCAAAAAGTCCTACCGCTGCACCTGTAAGCAGTGCGGGAGCGATTATACGTCGATCCATAGAACCAACTAAATGTCTTCCATATGCACTCAGTCTGGCTCTTACTTCTCCAGAAGAATCTTGACCTTCCCATTCTTTCTCTGGAGAGAAATCGATATGTGGTAGTCGCGGTCCAGCTTCACTCATATAGCATTATTATAACATATTATAGGTCTATTTTATCGAGGATATTTATTTAGTTACCAACCCTTGTAGTTGAAAATGTTATCTTGAAGCTCTAAACTTAAGTTATTTCAAATTTTCCCAAAAAACTGAGAATTTTATCTATGGGTGAGGTTGAATATTTATTTCATGAAAGCGATCATAAGTCCAATGATGGCAAACATGACCGATATCACCCAAGCGCGCATAACAATTTTGGGTTCTTCCCAACCCCGAAGTTGCAGAAATAAGTGAAACGGAGCAACGGGAAAAAATTTCTTTTTTCTAAATTTTTTACTCATCAGCTGAATAAATGAAGTGATGATTTCAATCATGAATATCCCGCCGATAATGACCAATGCAAAGCTTTTACCAAGCATCAAACCAATGACGGCGAATGTAGCACCAAATGCAAGCGATCCAGTATCACCGATAAAAAGCCTGGCCGGATAAACATTAAAATATAATAATGCAATCATTCCTCCGATCCAGACAACAAGAAAAAGAGACAGTGGTGTATCCAGTATTGAAATACTTATCGCCCAAAGTCCTGTCAATGCTATCGCTAGGCATCCACTTGCCAACCCGTCAAGACCATCGGTTATATTAACTGCATTGGTAAAAGCGACTATGACAAATGCAGCGAATATTATATAAAACCATCCGATGTGAAAAATGCCAAAGAAGGGTATATTAATGAAATCAATTTTTAAGTCCTTATAAATCCAAAACGCAACAATCAGAGCCAATGCAATTTCTATTATTAATTTATGACGCATTCGTAATCCAAAAAATGATCCTTTTTGTATAACCAAAATTTTAGAAATATCATCATATAAACCAAGAAAAGAAAAAAAGACAAAAGTGAACAGAATAATCTTAATCTCATTAATCACCTGTCCAAAATTGCTGATAATCGGTACTTTGAGAAATGTGAATATGACCGTGAAAAAAAGAAAAAGAACAAGCGTCGTAACGACGAGCATCAATCCACCGCCTACCGGTGTACCGGCTTTCAATTTATGAAAACTGTCGAATATTGGTGTCCGTTTGTCAAATGCATCTTTGGTTTCTTGCCGGCCTCGCTGAAATTTAAGTTTATAAAGCAAGTTAATAAAAGGGATTATCAAAATCATGTTGGTTATAAACGAAGTGCACAATACAAAAAGATAAATAGACATAATATTAAGTCAAAAGTCAATCCTTCGACACATTCAGGATTGATCCTGAGCGAAGTCGAATGGATCAAAAATCAAAAATTCTTGGGACAAATATACTAAAAGCAATTACTATAGCACCGATAGCATATATCAGCATTGCGCCAGATGCAACATCTTTGGCGATCGCTATATCGGGTCTAATTGTCTTATCTATGGCATCAGTCGTTGCCTCAATAGATGTATTAACCATTTCAATTACTAAGCCGACGGTAATTACCAAACTTAAGATAAGCCATTCAAAATAACTGATTGAAAAATAAAATCCCAAATCGATTACGATGATACTCAAAATCAAATGTATTCGAAAATTCGGTTGTGTTCTAAAAGCCCAATAAATACCCTTTGCTGCAAATTTGAATGAAATAGCATGTTTTTTGATCAAACGCTTCATAAGATTTCAACCAATTAATTTCCAAAGTGTTTTGCCTAATTTAGTGGAATCATGACGAACCAGACTTCTGATGATCTTATCGGCTTTTTTCTGATGAAAAATTTCTTGGGCTAATAAATCATCTCTTACTATTGATTTATCTTCACCCAGATTATCAATAACTTGATTTTCATTATAACGTTTATAATACTGTCTTACTTGATCATCAATCTTTTTATTATTGACGATTACCATATCAATTTTGCGGCCAAGGTATTTCTCAAGATCCGCTATGTGATCTGATGCCCGATAATCAGTTGTCTGACCACGTTTGGTCATTAAATTTAAGACGTAGATTATCGAGGCTTTTGAATTCATTATACTTTGTTTAACTCCCTTAACCACAAGATTCGGAATTAGACTCGTATATAAATCTCCCGGTCCGATAATGATATAGTCGGCTTCTTCCAGAGTCGTTTTTGCCACAGGATTTGCTTCTGCTTCAGGTTTTAGAAAAGCATTAACAATCGGACTTTTTTTATGAAATGCGGTATCAATTAAATCCTCTTTAAAAATAATTTCTCCGTCCTTATATTTAACACCCAAATTGACTTTTGCCGATGTGACCGGAATTACTTTTCCCTGTATTTGTAATATATAGGAGGCGACATCGATGACCTCCTGATAATTTTTAGCATTTTTCTCAAGTGCCGTCAAAAAAATATTGCCAAAATTATGACCTTTAAAGTCACCGGTCGTAAACCGGTAGAGAAATAATTTCCTCCAAAGATCAGACGCCTTGGACAAGGCGATAAGACATTGCCGTAAATCTCCGGGTGGGACTACGCCATATTGATCTCTAAGCCGTCCGGTAGACCCACCACTATCCATGACAGAAACAATGGCAGCAATATCAACCGGGTATTTTTTAAGTCCCGTCAAGACAACAAAGGTCCCCGTTCCCCCTCCCATGACGACAACATGTTTCATAGTCTAATTATAAGCTAAAATCCTGTTTTTAGCCAAATTCAGCTTATGAAGTAACCTTGTATAAATAAGACTAACATCATAAGTTGAAGGCACAAAAAGCATATTGAAAGAAATATTTTAAACCTGGTGCTTTTCAGTTCTCCCAGGAAAAAAAACATGGAAATCGACATCAGGGAGTAGCGAGGTATAGATGAGAATGTACCGGTTAATGTCGGTAAAATTAAATTGAAAAGTGAAAAAAGATTGATCATATATAATGTCGCATGTGTTTTAAACCTTTTTCTAAGATCAAGAAGTAATATAACAAACGTAAAATTAAAAAATAAAAATTCCAGGACAGCCGTAAGATAAGCGATATCAATTTTTGCAGTATAAAAAATCTTAAGATAACGAAAATACACCTGAGGTAATAATATCAATTTAGTACTTCGATTAGCTCCAAAGAATGGTTGGGAATTCAAAAAGTATAAAGGGTCATGAACCGTGATATTTAAATATAGCATATACAACAATAAGCCTATGATCGGCCAGAGCACCCAAAAGGTCAATATGGGTCGATGCTTTTTAAAACGAATAAGAAAAAGTAACGAGGCTAGACCAATAAACCGGGTCAATGAACAACCGAAGGCGCAAAAAGCACTAAGGAGTGGTTTTTTTTCTATCTGAAAATATATGACTGCAAGTAGTAACAGTAAAAAAAAGCTTTCCGTATAAATAGCTGAAAAATAAAAACTTGTCGGAAAAAAGACAAAAAAAATCATAAACCAAGTACTGTCTTTGTATCTTAATGACTTCAGTATTTTTGATAGTAAAACCAAAACTCCGAGGTATGATAAGTTTGACACAAGAAAGCCACCTATTAGATAATTTTTTCCGAGCATCGCTGTTACTATTTTTATCGCTATCGGATATCCCGGAAAAAAAGCTTGTTGATACTGGTAGTATCCGCTTTGGGCAATACCCAAATAATGTAGACCGTCAAAGTTGGCAAACGCTTTGATGAATTTTGGCACATTATAAACATCAAGCATCTCCTTATAGGGGAAAAAACCTTTGTAAGGTATTAAATAAGCTGCAAGATATGCAAATAATAAAATAGTGCACAAACGAATAATATAAATTATCAAAATATTTCTCATTGAGTCAAGAGATATCTCTTTTGACAATGTCCTGAGGATTAACTACGTTATTTTTTCCAATTTTAACTCCGGGCATAATGCTTGAGTTAACTCCGATTTTGACATTGCTGCCTATAATCGTTCCAAATTTCTCGCGCTTTGTTGAAAATAATTGACCTTTGACAAGTGAAAAAATGGGTTTGCTATCGAAGCGATAATTGGCTGTGACCGCATCAGCTCCTAGAAGGATATCATCGGCAAGCACGGAATCACCAACATAGTTACGATGAAGATAGACACGGCTGCCAAGGTAGGAACGAGTGACTTCTGAAAAACCACCAATCATACAGTCTTCACCAATGTGGCATTCCCGAACCAGAGAATATGAGCCAATCACGGAATTTTTACCTATATAGGCTGGTCCGACGATTGTAGCAAACGGCATAACCTTAACTCCCTCTTCAATATACACCTTCCCTTTAATAACTATCTGATCACGAACGTCTATATTATTCCTCACGGATTCCATAGTATTTAGGTGGTATTTCATGACATCAAGCACGTCCCATGGAAATTTAATAGTGATCCATTTGCCGGAATAGTCATAATTTGATACCTTTTTATTTAATTTGATATATTTTGATAGTGATACTTCATATTGATCATCACGCGCCGATTCAGTTTTTTCCAGAATAGATATGAAATCATCTATATCTTTAAATGCATCAGCGACCAGCTTGACTGCGTTGGAGGGTATATTGTTTGGCTCGGGTTTTTCTACAATCTCTTGGACCAAATTATCTTTTATGACGACATATCCTCCGGGAAAATAATCGGTCATAACTTTTGAAGCAATAATTGCATCTGCTTCTGATGAATGGATCTTATTACCCAAGTCTTTCAGCAGATCACTTTCAATAATATCACTGGCATTGACTATTAATGTACTGCCTAATAAATAATTCTTTGCCGTTAAAATAGCTTCCGCTTGTCCAGGTTTCTCCTGAACCAAACAAGTTGCAGAAACACCTAAATTTTTAACCAGTTGCTTTACTTCATCGAAAATATCTTGATTGGCAACAATGATGATTTTTTTTGTGAATCGACAGAATTTTTCCAGTTGATACTGAAGATGAGTTTTACCCAAGAAACTGATTAAATTTTTGTTCTCTAGAGGCCAAAATCGTGTGCTTCTGCCACCACCTAGTACTAATAACGTATCAAACATATTTAGAGATTTTGAACTTTTTTAATTTTAGCACCCAAACTTAACAATTTTTTGTCAATATTTTCGTATCCTCGATCAATAACCGAAGCGCCATTTATCACAGTTTCTCCGGATGCACATGAAGCAGCAATTAATAAGCTTGCTCCAGCACGCAAATCAGTCACATTTAAAACGCCCCCATGAAGATCAGTACCGCCAATGATTCTTATAGCCTGAGAGGCACAATCAATATCTCTATCGGCAATATTAAATTGATATATACTCTCCGGTTCATCAACCTTAGGTTCATAATATTCTATTTGAGCACCCAATTTTTTAAGCTCTGAGACATACCCAAACCTGTTTTCAAATACTGTTTCGTGAATTGTAGATACCCCGTTTGCCTGCGTCATAAGCACAGCCCATGGTCCTTGCCAATCCGTCATAAAACCAGGATGAGGACGAGTGATTAAATTGCTGGCTTTTAACTGACCTTTATAATAAAAACGAATACCGCTAGTCGTTTCTTCAATTCCACCACCTGATTTTTTTAACTCATTTATAAAAGTACTAATCGAATGTGCACTAATTCCTTTTATAAAGATATCTCCTTTACTCGCTATAGCAAATGCTGCAAAAGTCGGGGCTTCATTACGATCATTGGATATAGTAAATGGTTGGTTCATGACCAAGCTTGATACCCCCGTTATATCAAATGATCCTTGGCTGCCTTTTATTTTGGCTCCGGCTTGATTTAAGAAAGCCACCAAATCATCTATTTCCGGCTCATGAGCACAGTTATCGATCCGACTTTCACCATCTGCTAAGGCAGCAAACATCAAAGCTAATTCTGTGCCAGTATGCGTCGGTTTGAAGAATCGATATGCAGTACCTTTTGGCCTTCGCGATTTAAGAGTTGAACGGTAGTAACCGGATGATGAGTCGTAATTGATATCAACACCAAAAGCTTTCATCATATCCACCTGACGGTCAATTGGTCGCGCACCAAGCCGACACCCACCGGGATTTGGTATTGTCGCTCTTCCAAACCGGATGAGAAGCGGTGCAAACAACATGAAGGAAACCCTGATTTTCGCTGCTTCAAGCATGCCTATTTCCGTTTGAGTAAAATTATTGTTATCGATCGTTAACCGATGATGTTTGTAAGAAACCTTTATTCCATGAGATCTAATCAGTCCGATCAATTCATCAACATCATTAATCTGCGGAATATTATTAAGTTCTACTGACCCATCAAAAAGGAGCGATGCAATAATGACCTTTAGAGCTACATTTTTTGCTCCGGAAAGCATAACTTCACCTTTAAATGGCTGTCCACCTTGAACAATGTAGGCGTCATGCATAATTAAATAAAGATAACTTCTTCTTCCAATTTAATTTTATATTTTTTAAGCGCTTTGTCTTTGATATAGGCCACCAATTTTTTTACATCAGAACTTTTAGCCTGATTATAATTGATGATAAAATTCGCATGTTTTTCCGATATTTTAACTCCTCCAACGCTATAACCTTTTAATCCGAGTTTATCAATTAGCCAACCAGCGGACTGACCGTCAATGTTACGGAAGAAACAACCCGATGAGTTTACACCATGCGGTTGCGTCTGTCGACGATAATTAAATGCTTTTTGGCTACGTGTTTTAACCACTTCAGGATCCTCTTTTTTTAAATTGAATTGACCCCATATGACAATTTCAGGTGTTTGTTGCAGAATACTCTGGTCGTAGCCAAAATTGAAGTATTCCCTGTTAACGGTCTTAAGCTGCGCTTCTTGATCCATCAATTGTGCCTGGACAAGATTGTCACCAACATATGACAATGGTTTAGTCCATTTTGAATTCATATAAAGCGCACCACCCAAGCTACCAGGCAATCCCAGATGATACTCTAAACCTGAGTAGCCTAAATTAACTGTTTCTTTGACAAGTCGCGTCACCGGATATCCGGATGACACTTCAAGAATTATATTTTCATTTGATTCCCTGATGATTTTTTTATACATCACGCTATTTCGAACCACGAGTCCGCTTATACCCGCATCAGAAATAACCACATTTGACAATCCACCAAAAAATCTGACAGTCAATCCAAGTTTATTGCCGATTTTTTGCGCATTGTATAAATCTTCGACGCTATTTGCTTGAAAATAATATTCAGCAGGTCCACCAATCTTAAAGGTACTAAATGGAGCCATTGTAAAATTTGTCTTGACGCGGTTATGTCCTAAGACCTGTTCTAATTTGTTCCTGATATCTTTTGATTTATTTTGTACCATTTTGATATTAAATTATTGGGCTTTACGATTTTAGTTTAATAACCTCAATTATATCAGAATGAGCTTGATATATCGATCCGGCACCCATGGTAATTATGACATCACCGCTTTTAATCAATGTTGTCAGTTTATCTTTCAACTCATTGATTGGGCAATAAAATATATTGTTATAACCTTTAACCCTGGCTTCGGCTACTAATGACTGGCTGTCTATTGTAAAATCTGCCGCATTTTCCCGTTTTGAAGAAAAAATTTCGGTAACTAACGCCAAATCTGCTTTTGCCAAAGCCTGAATAAAGCCTGCTTTGAAAGTGTTGGTGCGCGAATATGTATGAGGTTGAAAGATAACTATCAAGCGCCTTGTCGGATATTGCCTTCTGAAAGCATCTATCGTTACAGCAATTTCTAGCGGATGATGTGCGTAATCATCATATAAAATTAAACCGAACGATTCATAAATTTTTTCACTGCGTCGGGAAGATCCGGAAAATGTTGTTAATAAATTATGCACCTTATTACGGTCAAATCCTAGCGTTTGAAATAATTGCATAACTGAAGCAGCATTAAGCAAATTATGTTTTCCCGGAATATTTAGAATCAAATCATTGACACTTTGTAAATCATAGGCTGAATTCATTTGTAATGTCAGATTTTGAACTATTTCTTTTAATAAAACATCATTTTTATAGTAAATTAATGTCCCATTATTATGTGTTAATTTCTCAATAAAGTCTTTGAATGCATCTTTGACGTGATCTAAATTTCGATAAACATCCGGATGATCATAATCGATATTTGTTGCAATAATTATATCCGGATCCTGATACATAAATCTCGGTGTATCATCTATCCCTGGGGAAGCCATATATTCATCTGCTTCAGTGACGAAGTAATCAAAACCGGTAAACCCCCCACTCTCGAGACCTGAAAAAGACGCGGTACCGACATGGTAACCGAATTTGACTCCCAATTCGTGAAACACATAAGCTGCCATTGCCGATACGGTCGTCTTACCATGACTACCACATACTGAAATCTTGATTTTAAAAAGTTTCATAGTTTGACCAAGCGCTTGAGCATGTGTCAGAACATGAATACTTCGCTCTTTTGCCGTCTCTACTTCGATATTTGCCAAACCTCCATGTGCAGCTGTCGTTATCACAAGATCAATATCATCGTTGATGTTTTCTTTACTGAAACCCTGTAGGATATTTATCTTATTGTTTTTTAACACAGAGTCGGTTTTATATATATCCGCTACGTCCGATCCCTGTACCTTTTTACCCATTTGATGTAAAATCAAAGCCAGTGCAGTCATCCCAACGCCTTTTATCCCGACCATATGGACATTTTTAGCATCCTGAATCTGCATAGTAGTTCTATAAGTATACGAAAGAAGAAAATAAAGTTAAAGTTGCGAGACGAAATTTGTCATTTGATACTTTAGTGGAGCACCGTCTCTTCTGTAGGAAACAAATTGTTTTTCATGGCAGCTGGTGCAAAAAGGGAAAAAATCTATCTGATTTTTGGCAAGTCCTGATCCCCTTAAGGTTAAATAATTTAATAATGTAAGATTAATATAATATTTATTTTTTACCGGCGGAGTAAATTCATGATCTTTAAATTCATTCTTAAATAGCATATACCTATCTCTATAAACATCATAACAGCATTCACCTATTGCCGGCCCTATGGCAACCCTCAGATCTGAGATTTTGGATTTAAGCTTTAAGAAATGCAAGATCATTTTCCGGGGGAATCTTTTCAGCGTCCCTTGCCATCCCTGATGGGATACGGCGATGATTCTCTTTTTTTTATCCACGTATATAATTGGAACACAATCTGCTGTATTGATTGCCAAAACAATATTCTTTTTGCTCGTGATTATACCGTCACCCCGAAGCTTATAATTCGACTTATCAATATCTACTATGTTATCCGAGTGAATTTGTTTTATTTTGCAGATTTGGAATTTATTATCGAATACATGATCCATGACGGTTTTTCTTGTGCTGAACCCGGATAAAAAATGTCCATCATTGATCGTAGTCGAATAATAATATTGATTTGATTTGTCATAATTGAACATATAAATAGAAGGAAATTAGTCCTTTGAAAACTGCTTTAATGCCATCCTTACAGCATTATATTCATCCCATGGATACTCCTTTGTTCCACGCGCCAGGCTTTTTTCATGACTTTTACCGGTCATAATGACGATGTCCCCTGGTTTTGCCATCTCTATTGCTGCTCTTATCGCCTCAGATCGGTCAGATAATTTACAGAAACTCTTGTTTGATGCTTTTTGTAGATCTGTCGGTTCAACCTGTTTAAAACCCAATTCAGACAGACCAGAGCCAATCTCACGACAGATTTTTTCCAGCTTTTCAGTTCGATAATCTTCCTCAGTCAAGATAACTCTATCGGCAAATTGCCCACTGGCCTTACCCATCGCTTGCCTTTTACTAAAATCTCGCAAACCCGCCGAACCGAAGACATGAATGATTCTTCCTTGAAGCTGAAATTCATGCTTAACTGCCGTCAAGACATTATAAATAGCATTCGGTGTGTGGGCAAAATCAATAATTACCTTAAAATCCCTTTTGTAAATGACATCAAGTCTACCTGTCGGTAAAATAAAGTCATTAATTGCGGAAATAATTGTCTTATCGTTTAATCCCAGCTTATGACAAACAGCGTAAGCAGCCAAAATGTTTAGTTTATTATATTGGCCTTTGATTTTTGAGGAAAATGTGGGCTGCCAACCATAATCACTTTCACATGTTAAGCCATAAGTAATAAGTTTGGCGCTTTCTATAAATTTGGTTATTACATCAAATGATTCATCATCGTGATTGACAATTTTAATCTTCGATAATTTCAAAAGTTTAACTTTGGTACTTACATAATCCTCGTAAACCTTATGATAATCCAAATGTTCACGGGTGATATTTGTGATGACAGATACCTCATAATCAATTCCCCAAACCCGGAATTGATCAAGTGCGTGTGAAGTGGTCTCCAACACCACATATTCAGCTTGTTGAGTAATAGCATTTTTAAATATTTTTTGCAATTCAAAGGGGCGAGGCGTGGTTGTATGAAGTCCCGGAGCAGAAATACTGGATATCATAACTGTCTTCTTACCTGCTTTCTTCAAGATATGATTTATCAAGTGAGTTGTCGTTGTTTTGCCGTCAGTACCAGTTACACCAATTACTTTTAGCGTTCGACTTGGATAACCAAAATACATATTCGAGAAAATTGCTTCCAGGAGATGGAAAAAATTTTTTATTTTTTGATACATAAGCCTTGATAATTCATACTACACGTTTTTGATTCATGTGTTACTCCGGCAGGATGTTATAGTATAACAAAAGCTCATTTAAGATATCAAAAAAGACCGGCGCGGCAGTCTCAGATCCCCATGGTGATGATTGTGGCTCCCGATAAATAACAAGTATGATGATCTTAGGATCGTTTACCGGTGTAAAACCGATAAATGATGCTATGGTTTTTGAAGGATCATAATGCCCACCAATGGCAATTTGGGCAGTGCCGGTTTTCCCTCCAATCCGGTATCCTTCAGGTCGTTTCCACTTAACTTCGGCATTTTCAACAGTTTTTTGCAGCATGCTTTTGATGATTAAAGATGTGCGCCGCTCAATAACCCTATCAACCATGACCGGTTTCATCTGCTGCGTTGTCTTTCCTTTCATTTTTGACACGACATACGGCCGCATCAACTTACCACCATTGATTAAAGCAGCAAACGAAGTAATCATCCGTATGGGCGTCACTGCCAAACCTTGTCCGAAAGTAGCCGTCGCATAGTCAACCGGATACCACTGCGACTCCGGTTTCAGAATACCGGCTATTTCACCTTGCAAGTCAATTGCAGTTTTTTTTCCGACACCGAATTTGTCCAAATAAGCATATAAATTTTTATTTCCAAGTTTACTGCCGATATAGACCATGCCGACATTGGATGATTTTTCAAGTATTCTGGTCATTGATATCTCTCCTTCATATTTATTGTCCCACGTCTGGATCTCATAACCACCGACCGCTGCCGGGCCGGTTTCATTAAATGTATCCGTTGGCTTAATCGCTTCACTATCTAATGCTGAAGCCATAATAATCGGTTTCCAAATTGAACCGGGCTCGTAAAGTGCTGAGACTGCCGGATTTTTGAATATATCCTCCGTATATTCAGGATAGTTTAGAGGATCATAGTCAGGTAGACATGTCAAAGCCAAAATCTCCATCGTATTTGGATTTGCAACTATTGCACAGCCGTTTTTAGCTTGAAAACGGTTAAGTCCCGATAGCAAATTTTTCTTGACAATATACTGTACGTTTTTATCAACCGTCAAAATCAAATCCCGTCCATCCTCACCTTTAAGTAAATTTTGTACTCCAATTAAAATCGGATTACCAAACAGATCTCTCTCTGTCTTGACAATACCCGGTAATCCGGCCAGATCCTTTTCATAAAAACCCTGAATACCAAAATATCCGGTATTATCACCAAGATCATTTTTTCCGACAAATCCAAGAAGATGTGCTGATAATGAACTTTCAGGATAAAATACCCGCTGTCTTTCCTCAAATCCTAAGCCATATATTTTCAGTTCCTGTACTCTTTTTTTTTGATCATTATTTAGCTTATCCGAAATGGCAATCCAGTCTCTGTCGCTATTTAGTCTGGATGCGATCGTTGCTTCACCAAGATGAATAATATCTTCAATTTTTTTGGTAACTGCCTCCTTTTCTACTATTTTATTCGGTTCGGCAAACAATAAATAATTGACCTCATTGAACGCAAGCGGACTGGCATTCCGGTCAAATATACCACCACGCAGGGGTTGAATTTTTTGTGTTTTTAGATAAATATTGCCACTAAATTTATCAGCGGATATGATTTGAATAAAAAAAAGCTTAAAAACGACTCCGGAAATCAACAATAAATATGCAATTAAGATGAATTTAAGCCTAGTCATGATTTACTTTGAAAGCGAAATGAAGCTGGTCCAGATATTCAGGTTTATCGATCTTTGTAAATCCGTATTTTTGTGCCAACTTGTTCAAATTTTCTATCGAATTATTATTGGCTAATTTTTGTTGCAAAACGCTGTTTTCAACTCTCAGCTTATTAGTATCTTTTTCAAGTTTCATCATTTGATCACTTAATACCATGGTTCTGGTATACAAAAACATATTCACAATTAATAAAATTGCCATAAAGCCCGATAATATTTTTTTAAAATCAATATTCATATATTGGTTTTAACTGCAATCCGGAGTGTCGCAGTCTTTTCAAACCTGTAATCGCTTTTTGATTTGATTTTAACCAAGCGACTAATTCTATTGTCTGCTTTGAAAATATTCTTAACTAATCGATCCTCTGTCTCATTAAAACTGATGACTAATAATTTACCTTCCGTCTTTAGGATTTCAAGTGCACCGGAAATCCCCTGTTTTATATTTATTAATTCCTCATTGACTTCCATTCTTAATGCTTGAAATACTCTTCGCATTCTGCTCTCAAGATTTTTTTTTGGCATTAAAGCACCAATTGTATTTACTAAATCACCGACAGTTTGAATTTTTTTCATATGACGGGTGCGAGAAATAATCTCAGCAATTGGCCGAGAATCGATTTCCTGAGAATATCTGCTAAATATTTCATATAGTTCATGAACGGAATAACTGTTAACAATATCCGCTGCCGTACGCTTCAACGTTGTGTCAATTCTCATATCAAGCGGTTCGTTAAGCTTCTGATATGAGAAACCCCGTCCTGACTGACTAATTTGTTCCATCGATATGCCCAGATCAAACATGATGCCATCGACCGGAACAAAATCATTTTGCCTTGCAATCCTCTCAATATCCTTATAATTTCCAGATACTAACTTTATGTTCTTCTCAATCCTCCATCCTCCACCTGCCATCATCCAGTCTCTATCTTTTATTTTCTTGTTAATGCTGTCTGCGTCATATTCGATCGCTAATACATTCCCACCGCGCTTGACAATTTCCCGGCTGTGTCCTCCTTCTCCATATGTTGCATCTATGTACCTACCGTCCTTTCTGATGTCCAAATTATCAATTACTTGTTTCAAAAGTACCGGTGTATGCATAAAAACAAGCTCAAAGCTCAAAGCTCAAAGCTCAAATGTCAAATGTCAAATCTTGACTCTATTTTCCTTCAAATAATCATGCCAACTGTTGCTTTCCCAGATTTCAAAGTGATCACCGACACCTATAATTGTCAAAGTCGTATTTGCGATATCGATATAACCAGATAATGTTTTTGGTATTACAAATCTTCCCTGAGCGTCTATCTCAATCTCATTTGCCCCTGAAAAAAGCACACGACGTTTACTGACATGATCCGTATCAAGTAGTGATATTTTTGTCAACTCCCCTACCCGACTATCCCAATCATTTTTGTCATAACCGGCTAAACAAATATCATAGCCTTTAGTCAAGATAAACGTGCTTCCTATCAAGTTATCCCGAACCTTCTTTGGTAGCACAATCCGTGATCCTTCAGTCACGGAAACCTCATATTCACCAAAAAATGCCATTTATCACCAGTTTACATCCATATAACGCCACTGTCAAGGCGTTATAACCTATTCAAGACACTAGATGTAGTGATTCCATTTTATTTCAAAAATTGTTATTATAATTATGTTGGTTCGTATGTTTAAAAATCCCTTGGCCCATGTTTGTGTACCCTGTTGTCTATTTTTTGCCATAATATTGCTTTTACCGAAACTCACCCTAGCTCAATCTAACTCCGTGAACTTTTCACCAAAAGCGATTCTAGTCAATCTTGACCCAATAGAGAATGGTAAAACTATGATGACAGAATTCTGGAGCCATCTATTTCCGGGTAAAACACCAGGTCAGGCAGCGAAAGAAGCTGCGCAAGCCAATATAGATGCTTTCAAAAGACTTTCCAATGATTCCATCAATTATCAAGTTGTAAAACAGATTACTGTCACAAGTTTCCCCAAATATTTAAATGGCTTTAATTATTCATTTGCCAAATATCGGGAGTGGGACTGCAACGGATCCGATCCAACAGGCAATTGTGAAAAACAAAAATGGCAAGTGGATTATGTCAGTTTTATCAAGGATAACCATATTTGTCGTATTGCCGAAGAAAATAATGTCGATGAAATCTGGATTTCCAGCCCAACATTCACGCTGGCCTATGAAAGCTTCATGATCGGTCCAGAAAACGGTTTTTGGGTCAATGGTCCATTTTATAAAGTAGACGATTGTAACAAAAATTATATCGTTATGACTTCAGAATTTGGTCCTCGTCCCTTTACTCATATATACGCCCACCGAATAGAAAGTACCATGACTTTTATAACCGAAAACTGGAATAGTGGCGATCGTCAAAAATACTGGGAAAATTTTTCAATAATCTGCCAATTGCCAATGGGTACGACCTCAACTCCATGTGCTACGACATATTGTGGTTACGGCCATATTCCATCGAACGCTCAAGGTCAATATGATTACGCTAATAAAAACTATAAAAATTCAAGCTGTATTGATTGGAAGAATTTTCCAAATTTCAAAGGCGAGAAAGAAAACCTTAACTGTGATAAATGGAACTGTACTGATACCAATCCAGGTGGTTGGGAAGAATTTTGGTTTGGTAGCTTGCCTCGAAGCGATGGTGAAATAGACATGGTCAGCCGATATAACACATCTTTCAAAATGAAAAAAAATTGGTGGTATTATCTACTTTATCCGGCTAATGCAATTGAATTCAAAAATTCTCAACACGCATCAGCAAGACCGACACCAACCATCATTCCCTCACAAACTGTGTCGGCGACACCGACAAACCCAATCCAACCTACTATCACGAATATAACATGTTCAAAAAGGGGAAATGGTGATTCGGATTGTAATGATATTATAAATCTTGCTGATTTTAATATCTGGCGCGGCGAGTACTATAATCTTTCAAGGTCACAAAATGATGTCAAATACAGGAGTGATTTTAATTCAGACGGTAATATCACATTATCTGACTTTAATCTTTGGAGAACCAATTATTTTAAGCAATAAACTAAATATCAAATTCCTTCTCAAATGAACGACTACCGTATGCTCCATTGAATTTAAGCGCAACTTTAATGCTTTTGACACCTTTGTCGTAGACACATGCTCCGGATGAACATGTACCAAGAGTTATGCCGGTTTTTTCTATCGTCGTCTTTCCTTTGACCTCTATCGTCCCGATGACGCCTTTGGGTAGATCGCCCTCCGCAATATATGACATTTCATATTCTATATCCGTAGTACCGGATGGTATACCTTCTATGGTAAGAGTAACCTCTCTTTTTAATCTGTCGGCTTTCAATTCTACAGTCGTTGATGCATCTACGGTTGGAAACACTTCACCTTCCGGCAACAATTCATCTGATTTCGCTTCATTAGGTGCTATTTCCTTATTACCCTTAGTTATAAAAAAAACACCGACTAATAATAATATAACGACGACGACACCAATCAGGACTTTTTTATTTTGCATAATTTAATTTATATAAATTCATAAAAGCATATCGATAATAGTTAAATCATTTAACTATTAAATAATCTCTCTTTTAATGTATTCTAACAATTTTTCAACTTTGATTCTAACTTGATTCATACTGTCCCGCTCTCGAACCGTAACTGCGTCATCATCCAGACTGTCATAATCAACGGTAATGCAAAACGGTGTTCCAATCTCATCTTGACGACGGTACATTTTGCCTATATTACCGGCGTCATCGAATTCACAAACGAAATTAGACTTTAATTTCATATAAATTTCCTTTGCTTTGACCTGAAGTTTGTCATCTTTTTGAAGTGGAAACACCGCTGCTTTGACCGGTGCAATCTTTGGACTCAGTTTAAGAAATGTTCGAACTTTACCGTTAACATCTTCCTCCCGATAACTGTCAAATAGTACTGCACCAACAAGCCGTGATAAACCAAACGTAGGTTCTATGCAATGCGGTATGAATGTTTCACCAGTTTGTGGATCTTTATAGGATAATTCTTTACCGGAACTTTTACTATGATTTTTTAAGTCATAATCGGTCCGGTAAGCAATTCCAAAAAGTTCTTTGAAACCAAACGGATATTGATATTCGATATCCTCAGTTTTTGTTGAATAATGCGACCTTTCATGTGCCTCGTGTTCACGAAAACGTAAAGCGTCTGATGATAATCCGACTGCAAGTGCAAAATTCATCATTTCTTTTTTCCACATGTCATAGATTCTCTGCCACTCAGATGCCCTGATAAAATATTCAAATTCCATAAGATCAAACTCCAAGGTCCTATGGATAAATTGGCCAAGCGTGACCTCATTTCTGAACGCCTTACCAATTTGGGCGATACCAAAGGGGATCCTAAGCCGCATGCTATCCAAAACATTCTTGAAATTTATGAAAATTCCCTGAGCAATCTCACCCCGCAGGTAAACTTTTGATTTCTTTTCTTCCACAATACCCACCGAGGTCTCAAACAAAAGATTAAATCGACGAGCTTCTGTAAAATTAAATTGACCACATTTGGGACATTTAATTTGCTTTTCTTTTATGATCTGAGTCAATTTATCGACCGGTAAACCCTCTACTTTGAGATCGGGTATTTTTTCTTCAATTAATTGGTCTGCCCGGGTCCTATATTGGCAATTTTTACAATCAATTAAAGCATCAGTAAAATTGGCGACATGTCCGGATGCTTCCCATACCTTCGGATTCAGAAATATCGACGCTTCAAGGCCAATCATATCATCCCTATTTAATACAAAGGTCTTCCACCATAAATCTCGAATATTATTTTTTAAAAGAGTGCCATAATGGCCAAAATCCCAACTATTGGCTAGACCTCCATAAATGTCAGAAGATGGATAGATGAATCCACGGCGCTTGGCTAGGGCTGTAATTTTGTCCAGAGTTACCGACTTATTCATAAAAAGATTATAGCAAAACAATTGATTATAATATATTCACCATGAATGATATCTCGATTATCATCATTTCATACAATACCAAAGAGCTGACAAAGAAATGTTTGGAATCTATCATCAAGTCGATTCAGTATGCACCGAATCTGAGAACGGAGATCATCGTGGTTGATAATAATTCAACAGATGGAAGTGTAAAAATGCTAGCACAAATGCAAATGTCAAAAATTAAAAAGCAAAACGAAAATGTAAAATTCAAAATTATTTACAATACGACTAATACCGGGTTCTCCAAAGGGAATAACCAGGCGATAAAACAAGCCACAAGCAATATCTTATTGTTTTTAAATTCAGATATCGATGTTTTAGAAGACGCAATACCCCAACTTTACAAATATTTTATCAATCAGGACCAATTTCAGTTTGTTGGCGGAAAATTGCTTAATCAAGATCAGACGCCTCAAGCTTCTTGTGGTCCTTTCTATTCTTTACCTGTAATCTTTGCGGCATTATTTCTTCGTGGGGATTATTTTGGCCTGACTCGTTACTCACCAAATACTATCAGAGGAGTTGATTGGGTATCCGGTGCTTGTTTTATATGCAAAAAATCAGATTTTGAATTTATTTCGGGCTTTGATGAAAAAATATTTATGTACATGGATGAAATCGACCTTTTTTTCCGGGCAAAGAAACACGGACTTAAAGTAGGTTTTTACCCTAAAAGCAGATTTATTCATCTTGGCTCCGGCTCAAGCCAAGGACGTACACAACCAATCCTGCAGGTTTACAAAGGATTTATCTATTTTTACAAAAAGCATCATAATAATAAGAAAATTAATCTCCTTAAAATTATGTTAAAATTGAAAGCACGATTGGCATATTGGCTTGGCAAAGCTGCCGGAAACCAATATCTGATAAATACCTATGCAGAAGCTGAAAAAATTGTTGACGCTAATTGATAACAACTTATTTTTAACTGCTCTAAGTTTTTTTATCTTTCTGATACCGCTATATCCGAAATTACCGCTTCTTCATGTCGAATACACTTATATATGGATCAGAGCCGATGACTTTATGGTCGTGATTTTATCAATAATTTTTATTCTGCAGTTACTGAGAAGAAAATTGACATTAAACCGAAAACTGATCATACCGATCGGGATTTTTTGGATTGCGGTTCTCTCAAGTTTTATATACCACGTCTACATCGTAAAGAGCATGCCTTATGTCTGGGTTGCATTTCTTCATGCTTTAAGGCGCATTGAATATATTCTGATTTTTTTTATTGCTGCTTCATTCATCAAAACAAAAAAAGATTTTTCCGTCGTTTTATTAACTCTATTTAGCTCACTGACTTTAGTTGTTGTTTATGGACTTGGCCAGAAATTTATAGGTTTCCCGGCGGTCCAGACAATGAATCCAGCCTTTGCCCGGGGACTGATACTGCTGCTCACTCCGGAGGCGAGAATCTCAGGGACATTTGCAGGTCATTATGATCTATCTTCTTTTTTGGTATTTTTATTACCGATAATACTTGGCATGCATTTAAGCCGGAAATATTTCACTATTTTAAGAAACTCGGAACTTTTCATATATGTTTGTGGTTTTATATCTATCATAATTTTGACCATCAACCTTCGTATAACTAATTGGTGGATCATAATCCTGATTATGTCGATTCCTCTTGTGATTCTACGCTTATCGACAGCTACTATTAAGGAAAAGATGCTTACACTGCTTGTAGCACTAACTTCGATATCCATATTAATCTTCACGGCATCACGAATATCTTTTATCTCTTTTATGTTAACAACACCGATTTTTTTACTTTTTTTTAAAAAATACCGTTTGTTCGTTATCGTTCTAATTTTTACATTAACAACATCATACTTTAGCAAAGACTTAACCAACCGCTTCTCAAAGACTTTTCAGGTAAAACAAATACTAGTTGATGAGAAAACCGGTAGCGTCTATGTTCCGCAAAAAATATCAACAAAAGAGTTGCCGGCAGGTTCAGCCTATATTGATTTAAATAAAACAAAACCAATAACAAAAGAAACTGAATTATACAAAGAACAAGTTCTACGTGATGCGACTGCATCAGGTAAAACCCTAACAGAGGATGAAAAAAATAAACTTTTGGCTTCACTGGAAGCCAATTTGAAAGCCGTGTCCAGTGTTGTCGCTGATATATCTTTTGCCACCCGACTTCAAATTGAATGGCCAAGAGCCATCCGAGCTTTTTCTAAAAATATTGTCTTTGGCACCGGGCCATTTTCCATAACCGAGGCAACTGACAATGATTACCTACGAGCACTTGGCGAATTTGGGCTTTTTGGTTTTATAAGCTTTGCCTACATTATATTGACCATCTTTTGGCTGATATTCAGAAATCTTAAGCAAATTACCGCTGATCATAAACCTATTTTTATTGGCTTCATCTTCGGACTTGCGGCTCTTCTCATTAACGCTTCATATATTGATGTATTTGAAGCATCAAAAGTTGCCTATACTTTTTGGTTGGTGGCCGGTTCTATGATTGGCTACCTGAGTATCGTCAAAAAATAACGGAAGATGAAATTAAACCTTGTATTTAAAAGAAAAGATATTCTGCTACTCTTATTGATTCTCGTCATCGGACTGCTACTACGGCTTTATAAAATCGACAATCCTGTCGCCGATTGGCATTCGTGGCGGCAAGCAGATACTGCTTCTGTCGCTCGTAATTTCGTCAGAGATGACTTTGATCTTATGCATCCTAAATTTGACGATCTGGGTCGAAATCAATCCGGGTTAGATAATCCTCAGGGGTATCGATTTGTCGAATTTCCTTTTTATAACAGTTTATTTGCCTTGGTTTTTAAAATTTATCCGGGTGTACCTATTGAAACCTATGGCAGATTGACAACAATATTTTTTTCCTTATTACTGCTAATTTGTATTTATATACTGTTACATCACGAAGAGAATCAACTTTCTGCTTTTTTTGGTGGATTGACCTTTGCTATCATGCCTTTTTTTATATATTATTCACGCGTCATTTTACCGGAGATGGCTTCCATTTCATTAATTTTTTTGGCTATAATTTTTCTTTACTTTTGGCCGGGTAGTTTTAAAAAAACAGGTGCATTATTTTATATTTTGTCGCTTGTTACGGCGGCGCTTTCACTGTTGGTTAAACCTTATTCCATCTTTTTCCTCTTACCCATAATACTTATCTTTTATCAGAAAAAAGGATTTAAGATGTTTTCTATGGCATCTTTTTATGCTTATTTTATTTTTCTAGTCATCCCTCTTGGATTGTGGCGTTTATGGATACAAAATTTTCCTGAGGGGATACCGGCATCAACATGGTTAATAGCTATCGTAAACACCTATCAGGGACCGCAAAACATTTTTTTTAAACCAGCTTTTTTTCGATGGATATTTTATGAACGGATCCCGAATCTGATACTTGGCAGTTATTTAGTCTTCCCTTTTATTTTTGGATTAATTAAAAAACCGAAAAAGAGTTGGTTGCTTCATTCGATTTTTGTATCATCATTGATTTATTTATTTACTTTCCAAGGTGGTAATGTACAACACGACTATTACCAAACGTTTATTTTACCGGCATTGGCGATAATGACTGGAGTCGGTTTTGGCGCCATCATTACCGAAAAAAGAATTTTCAGTAACCGGATTTTAATAATTATCACGATGATAATTATTTTTGGTTTTTCATTTGCTTTTTCCTACTATAAAGTCAAGGATTATTATTCTACTGATCCGAATTTGATTAAAATCGCCAAAATTATAAATACAGTGACACCACCTAACGCTAAAATTGTCACGGATCGGGACGGTGATACGACATTACTCTACTTGGCGGACAGAAAAGGAGTAGCCGCTGTTTATGAAGATTTGTCTATTTTCAAAAATAAAGGATTCAAATATTTTGTCACCCTTCATGAGGAGATTGCCACTGAGGTCAAAAAACAATATAAAACCATCTTTGAAAACGATCAAGTATTTATCTTTAAACTATAAATATAGGTATGAAGATATTGATGCTCACCCCTTATTTACCCTTCCCCCCGTCATCCGGTGGACAGGTCAGATCATATAATTTGCTCAAGAATTTAGGCAAAAAACATAAAATTGTCCTAGTTGCTTTAATTAAAAATGACAGTGAAAAAAAATACGTCGCAGATTTAAAAGATTATTGCGAAAAAATTTATGTTTGCAAAAGATCTGAGAGTCCGTGGACAATGCAAAATATTTTCCGGAGTATTTTTGGTCTCTATCCTTTTTTAGTCGTACGTAATTACTCAAAAGAGGCTAAGGAAACGGTTTATAAATTACTTCAGGAAAATAATTTTGATCTAATTCATGCAGAAACTTTTTATATCATGCCTCATATCCCTGAGACTAAAATCCCGATACTCCTTGTAGAGCAGACTATCGAATATATGGTTTATCAGCATTTTGTTAAGAATTCAAAACTTATTTTTATCAAACCGCTTTTTTATTTTGATATCTTAAAACTCAAATTTTGGGAAAAATCCTATTGGCAAAAAGCTGATCTTGTCGGTGCGATGTCAGAGATAGACCGCCAACAAATGATTAAAATCATTCCTGATCTTAAGGTAGAAATTATTCCTAATGCTGCCGGAGAAGATTTAAGTCTTATTTATCAAACAAAAAAAACAGAAAAACCGATATTCCTTTATCAGGGTAATTTTTTCTGGTTGCAAAATATTGAAGCGGCCAGACTTCTCATCGATCAAATATTCCCCGAGATAATAAAGAAAATTCCTTCTGCAATTTGTTATATCGCCGGCCAGAAAGCAAAGGAGAAATTAGGAGCGATTAAAACTAAAGGTATTAAAATCATAGATATTGAACCGTCTGATGTAGATACGGTCAAAAAGGTTTATCAACAAGCATCAATATTTTTAGCACCGATCAAAGGTCCCGGAGGAACCAGGCTTAAAATTCTTGGTGCTATGGCTGCAGGATTACCTGTCATATCCTCCCCTACTGGCGTCAGTGGACTTTTTATCACTGATCGAGAAAATGTACTGATTGCAAAAAATAATCAGGATTTTGTCAAATTAGCAGTTGAAATTTTCAAAAGCAGATCTTTGTATGAAACGATAAGACAAAATGCCAAAAAACTCGTGGAAGAAAAATATAATTGGAATACTGTCTCATCAAAACTGGAACAAATTTATTTAAAGTTGACGAAAACTAAATAATCTATGATCATTGGCATTGATGGCAATGAGGCAAATGTTAACAAACGCGTCGGAGTATCGGTTTATACATACGAGCTTTTAAAATATTTCCAGAAAAGTGCTTCAAAAGACGTTCAATTTATTATTTATTTAAGGAATAATCCCGGTTTGTCACTTCAAGACGATACCGGATCGTCCATGCCTGAGGAGTCTCAATATTTTATATACAGAATTGTCAAAGGTCCACTTTGGAGTCAAATATTTGTGCCGATAGACCTATATTTAAATCGGAAAATCGACGTTTTTTTCTCCCCTGCCCACTATACCCCAAGGTTTTGTCCTGTACCTGTAGTCGTTACCATTCATGATCTGGCTTATGAATATTATCCGGAGGAATTCTTAAAAGAAGATCTGTATAAACTGAAAATTTGGACCGGACACGCAGTCAAACAGGCAAAAAAAATAATTGCCGTCTCAAATAATACAAAAAAAGATATTGTTAAGTTTTATCATGTTCCGGAAGAAATGATTAAGGTCATCTATAATGGATATCAACAAAAATCCAAAATCCTAATTTCTAAATCACAAATAAATACTAAATACCAAATACTAAATACTAAATACTTACTTTACGTTGGGACGATACAGCCGCGAAAAAATTTATTAACGCTCATTGAAACGTTCCATCTGCTACTTCAAGATAAACCAGACTTTAAGCTCGTCATTGCCG
>Ga0156136_111_pt2 | contig 28899 bp, 30 predicted proteins | sample RifCSPlowO2_02_FD_107789 | JGI IMG/M metagenome (GOLD analysis project Ga0156136, IMG submission 107789) | Candidatus Roizmanbacteria bacterium RIFCSPLOWO2_02_FULL_38_10 | reverse complement strand
TTTTCTAATAAGCCTATGTATTATCTCTAATGTATTATCCCGACTAGAATCTTCCACAAATATGATTTCAAAAGGTTTATTGATTTTCCGCAATGCTTTTAGAAGAATAGGATAGCTTGACGCCAAATGTTCAGCTTCATTAAAACATGCCAGAACAACGGATAAATATATATTCATGATCTTCTCCAATTTAGGTGTATTATATAAAATACAAATCATGAAAAAAGTCCTAGTCGTGATTTATATCATCTTAATTCTGATCTTGCTCAAATCCATTATTCATTCCGGATATAATTATCGCTTTGATAATGACGAACTTTATCATTTGCAAAAAGTCTATCTGTTGAGTAACGGATTTAAACCTTACTCACAATTTTACACCGTTTACGCTCCTTTTTTACATTTATTGCTCGTCCCCATATTTAAAATATCCGGTTTTGACCTTAAAACCATATATTATGCAAAGATCGTGATGATAATATTATATTTACTTCGAGTCGGGCTGATGACCATATTTACAAAAAGTATCTTCGGAAACAAAGCTACATTATTATTTCTACCGCTCATGTTATTTGAACCTTTTTCGCTTTTAACGTCAATGCAAGTCAGACCGGAAAATTTTGCCCTTCTGATTTTGATAATTACGTACCTTTTAGCAATCCATGCTCTGAAAAAAGAATCTTTCTGGCGGATTTTTTCCGTTGGTTTATTCACCGGCCTGGCACTTATCTCCTCGATAAAATTGATGCCTTCAATCTTGATCATTGCTTTAGGTCTGCCTGTATATTTTCTATATTCCAAAAAAAAACGGTGGGCTTTTGTTTTTGTTGATGGTTTTATCATGACATTTTTATTGCTGTTTTTCTATTTATTTACCAATGGTAATTTAATCCCGGGCTTTCAACAGTTGTTTCTTGACCCATGGCTACTAAACAGCACGATATCGACATCAACTCCCTTGAACTATTTTTATATTTTTGAAAGCAGTCTGCTTTACGGACAACTTGGTAAACCCATAACGTGGATATTTGCCATGATTTTGCCGGTTTTAGCCTTCGCCGGTTCATACCGAATGCTTGTAGCCGGATTAAATAATGGTTCAGACAGACTAAAAAGGATATTTTATATCGGTTTACCCTTAATTTTTTATACAACATGGATTTCAATGCTATTTATTAATTCGGTCTGGCTGCAATATTACCTGCCTTTAACCTGGATGTATTGTTTATTTAGCGCTTATTTAATCACGGACATATGGACTAATCATCGGTTGCCATTAGCTTTTAGAAAAATATTTGTGCTCGGTACTATCATTTTCTTATTGGGAGTCTATATCACAACTTTTAAAGGAAATTATCTAAGAGCTGAAGGCTCCAGTACGCCCGAACTTATCACGGCATCAAGTCTGTGGAATACGACTCCAAATAATCGTCCTACTTTCGCAAACCTACTATTTCGACGCCCTGCATATCCAATAATTTACGGGGGTACATTATCGCCATATATGATTCAACGCTTTGGTCCAATATACAAGAGTTTGGAAAAAAATCATCTAACTATTATCTATGCCGACGATAATTTTATTAATCAGCTTGATATGGCAAGCCAAATTTATATTAGAGAAAATTATAAACCCGACGTCTTAAATCCGATAATACGAAGAAAAATTACGACATCCAATTAGTAGTTGATTTTTGGTTTAAAGTGATTTATATTGTTATGAACAATATTAGAAATTAATACATATGAATATGTCGGAAAATACATCTCAGATGAACGATAATAAATATATGCTCTCCCTAGTCAGCATTGCCATTCTTGTAGTCTTTTTAGGTGTTGTCTTTTTTCTCTATATGAAAGCAGGTAAGAAATCTGAGGTTGTATATCCTGCAGGGCTAAATTATACAGGCACTGAAACATCACCAGCCCCTACGGCTCCACCAAAAAAAGAATATAATTGGGGGCAGCTTTCAGCGTCCACAGATTGGCGGACATTTATTTCACCAAGAAGGCAATATTCATTTAACCACCCTGTGGATCTTTATCCGTTGATTTTTCCGGGTGATGTGAATGATTCGATGACATTTGATATAGCCGATGTGCCGGTTCAATTGAATTTAATGGTACTTGTAGAAAATATCACAAGTTATGACCCAAAACTTGCCGGTCAACCGGAAAGATTTGCGAAAGAATACTTCAAGTACTTTGGCGGATTAAAAAAACTTAATGCTTCAGAACCATTTAAGACGGAAAAGGGTTTGTCCGGTTTTAAGGTAAACTATGAGACGAGAACCGGCCTGATCACGAATGATAGCTATTTCTTATCCATTCCGGATGACAAAAATCGTGTCATCCACGTCGTCAACATTTTCCCGAAAGAAGCGGATGTGCTGTTTATGAGAATTCTAAATAGCATGGATTATAAGATGCCAACATCAGCACCGACCACTGGCGTCTAAGAATTTCTGAAGAGTCTTGATCATGTAGGTTAGACGGGGATTATCAATCCCCGGATAGACTCCAATCCAGAATCCGTTCTCTAAAATTATATCCGCATTAACAATCTTACCGACTATTCTTGACTTAATTTTCTGATAAGCAGGATGACGAAGTAAATTACCGGAGAAAATTGTTCTTGTTGCAATTTTATTATCCTCGAGATACTGCGTTATCTGATTTCGACTAAATGGAGCGACTTTTTTAACAATCACGGCAAAACCAAACCAGCAAGGATCGTCATTTTGCCCGTGCTCTATGATAGAGAAATAGTTTGAATGCTTTCTAAAAAAAGCTGCTAGATGATTATGATTTTTTTTGCGTCGTGTGATAAATTGTGGTAATTTTTTAAGTTGCGCAACGCCGATGGCAGCCTGAAAATCCGTCAACTTAAGATTATATCCGATTTGCGAATAGATATATTTATGATCATATCCCCGAGGCAAATCACCTAATTTCCAGTCAAACCTTCTACCGCAGGTATTATCATAGCCTGTATCACACCAACAATCACGACCCCAATCGCGAAATTGCCTGATTGACCGATGAATCAATGATTTGTTGGTGATTACCGCTCCGCCTTCACCCATGGTAATCTGATGAGCCGGATAAAAACTGAAGGTGGCAATATCACCAAAAGTACCGACCAACTTTGTATCAAATCGGGATCCCAAAGCATCACAACAATCCTCAATTAACCAGAGATTGTATTTTTTAACTATTTTCATCACCTTGTCTAAATCGAATGGTTTGCCCAGCGTATGGGCAATCATAATTAGCTTAGTTTTTTTTGAAACTGCTTTTTCTAGTTTTGTAATATCAATGTTTAGCGTAGATAAATCTGCATCGATAAAAACCGGTTTAAGACCGTAGATAATACCTGGATTTACCGTCGTCGGAAAAGCAGTGCTACAGGTGATAAATTCATCGCCGGGTTTTAATTGACGCTGTCCGAAAACGTTTGACGTCAATGATGCCACTGCAACCAGATTTGCCGATGATCCGGAGTTAACCAAAGTAACATAATTAACACCCATGTATTTTTTAAACGCGCTTTCGAACTCTTTTGCAAATCTGCCCTCAGTCCACCAACAATCCTTGGCAGCGGCTATCGCATTGTTTATCTCTTTCTTATCGTAGACTTTACCAGATACCGGAATATAGGTCTTGCTCGGGATGAATTTTTTTTTAACCATGATGAAGTTTCGATTTATCTATGTTTATTGAATCTTCGATTATATACATTGGTCTTCTTTTCGTTTCCTCGACTATAACCTGGATATATTTTCCTAAAATACTGATCGCTAAAAGTGTTATTCCTCCAAAAAAAACGATGGCTAACATCAGAGGAATTGATGCCTGAATCGGATTGCCGAAAAAAACAACGGTGATAAGATACCCGATAATAAAAAGAAATGACAGCAAAACGAGAATAAAGCCACCGTAAATCATCAAATCCAGAGGTAAGTAAGAAAAACCGAAAAGTCCGGTCTCCGCATGTTTTAAGTAATCAAAAAAAGTGTAACTACTTTTTCCGTATTTTCTTTCTTTTCTTTTATATGGAATGTAAATACATCTATATCCTACCCAAGCAAGCAAACCCCGTCCAAAGCGACTTTTCTCAGGAAATGATTTCAATGCATCAAGTACTTTTCGGTCTATCAAGCCAAAACCTGTCGTATTTGGCGGAAAATTAATGCTTGTCATTCTTCTGGAGATTGTGTAATAGACTTTTCTGATAATTGACATGAAAATGGATTTTTCTGATCTTTGATATGTACCCAAGACAACATCGTAGCCCTGCTGCCATTTGTTTATGAATTTTGGAATCATATCCGGCGGATCTTGAAGATCAGCGCCCATACCGATGATAGCATCACCAGAAGCGTTAAAGATAGCGGCATGTCCTGATGACTCCGGGCCAAAATTCCGGGATAAAAAAATGCCAATAACCTTTTTATCTTTTTTTGCTAATTTCTTTATCATGTTAGACGTTTTATCATAACTTCCATTATCAACAAATATCAGCTCATAAGAAAACTTGGGATTTTCACTCATGACGTGAGTGATTACCGAATAAGTATTATTTATATTATCTTCTTCATTGAAGCAGGGAAGACAAATTGATATTTTTTTCTTAGTTGTCATAAAAAAAGTAAGGTCTAGGTAATTGTATATCACTAAGGCTCTTTTTTGCAATTGGATTAAGAAATCTATAAAATTAAACTTTATGTCCAAAACAGTCAATTTATGCATCGCTTGCAAGTCACAAACAGCATATTTTTGTCGATTACCCGCATATGCTGATATAACGGGGACATTAAAAACTAACGAGTATGTCGATTATGTATTTTGCAGAAAATGTAAAACAATCCAACAATCTCCTCTGCCACACGCAAATAAATTGCTCGAATCCGTCAAAAAAACATACGCTAATACCAAAGATAAACAAGAATTCGAAATTGAGGTTTCGGAAAATGCTAAGAGTCAGCATCGGAAAATCGTATCAACGTTAATAAAACTTGGGATTGCCACACATGTGCTTGAAATTGGATGCGGTATCGGTGCTTTATGCCAGATGATGATTAATCAGAATATTAACTGCACCGGCATTGATGTAGCTTATGAAATTGTCCGACTGGCTCAAGACAGGGGACTTCCGGTTAATCAACAAGACTTTAAAAAAATCAAGAAAAAAAATCTTTACAATGCCATCGTTATGAGCCATGTCTTTGAACACTTATCAGACCCTGATGAAACACTTCACAAAATTCACGGACTTCTGAAACCTAAGGGATATTTCTTAACCGCGCAACCGACAGCATTTATGACTCATTTTCTGAATTCCATATTTAGTTTAAACAGAAGTCGATCCAGATCGTTATTGAAGCTTGGCTATTTGAATCTCAATCCATGGCATATAATTATATATTCGATTTTGGGCATGAAGATTTTGGCAGATCGTCATGGTTTTGAAACCATAGAGATCGTTCCTATGCCTTCGGTAAAAGGAGACGGAATTTTCAAAATTATTCGTCCGGTATATAATTTTTTTAACAGGATCGGAGAAATCGCGTTTCCTTCAAAGTGGCCATTCCATGTCGCACACTTATTTATTATGCGGAAAAAGTAAACCTCCTATATTTTATATAAACGCTTCCGATTTTTCAGTAAAGTCTGACTTGGTTGGATAATGTAAAACTTACCAAGATCAAGCATGAATTTACGTTCTTCTTTCGTATATAACTGTTCCCGCATTTTTTCTCTGTCTCTTGGTCCGATAATCTTAATTTTGACCTTTTTCTTCTTGCTGTAGTTTCTGATCGTTTCCAAAGCTAAATCGTAAATTTTCTTCTCTTTCATTTTTAGAACAAAAATCTCTTGACCGAGCATCATCGTTGTCGCCAAAAGAATTAAATTCACCGCTTCGAACACAGACATAAAGTACCGTTTCATCGATTTGGATGTGACAGTCACCGGACCGCCATTTTGAATTTGCTCGATCCATGTCGGAACAACCGAACCTCTGGTACTTAATACATTGCCAAACCTGACAACGGCAAACTTCGTAATGGACGGACCAATGTAACTTTTCGTTGATATAATCATCCTTTCCATTAATAATTTGGTTACTCCCATTATAGTATTTGGATAAACTGCTTTATCAGTCGATATTGCAACAACCCGACTGATATTCATATCGATTGCCAAATTAATCAGGTTTTGAGTTCCCTGAATATTTGTCTTTATTGCCTCAAACGGATTATATTCACAGTATGGAACATGTTTCAAGGCCGCAGTATGAAATACGATATCGACATTTCTCAAAGCCATGGAAAGCCTGTCTCTATCCCTGATGTCTCCGATAAGATACTTAATATCAATCTTTGAATTTAATCTCCTGATATCCCGTTCTAAAAAAAAATGCTTTGATTCATCTCGGGAAAATATTCTGATTTGTTTACATTTGAATTTTAAGAGTTGCTTGACCAGTTCACTTCCGATAGAACCTGTACCTCCGGTCACCAAGATATTTTTATCCTGAAACATTTCTATTTCCTTTTTTTCCATATAATTTGTTTTATCTTATCACAAATATAATCAATTGTCTTGTTGTCTAAGCCTATATAAAAAGGCAATGCCAATGTTGACGCTGCCACATTCTCAGCTATTGGGAAGTCACCTGTTTTAAACCTAAACATTTTCTTCATGAATTGTTGTAAATGTATTGCCGGTAAATATGGTTTGGTTTCAATCCCCATATCCTGCAGCTTGTTTAATACGTAATTTCTGTTCAGATGACGGAATCTGATAACATAGACAAACCACGATCTAATTCGGTCATTCAATTTTTCGGGTATGATTATCTCTTCCATTGATTTAAAATTTTGGTTATACCGATCGGCAATTTCTTTTTTTTTGGCCATCATCAATTTCAATTTTTTAAACTGTGAAATACCAAGTGCTGCGCTCATCTCATCCATACGATAGTTATATCCAAGCCTCGAATGTCTTAACCATGAATCATTGGGATCGCGACCTTGATTTCGTAAACTGACACAAAGATCATAAATCCGTTTTTTATTTGTTATGATCACTCCTCCTTCACCCGTTGTCATTTGTTTGTTTGGGTAAAATGCATAAATACCTACATTACCGATTGTTCCGGCCATCTTTTTTTTATATTCGGCACCGATACTTTCGCAGGCGTCTTCTATGACTTTTAATCGGTATTTACCGGCTATTTTCATAATAGGTGTCATGTCAGCAGTTTGACCGAATATATGTACTACCAAAATTGCTCTGGTTTTTCTAGTTATAGCTTGCTCAATCTTAGCCGGATCTATGTTAAAATTTTTTTCTTCAATATCGACAAACACAGGGCAGGCCTTTTCATAAAGTATACAATTAGATGACGCGATAAAAGAAAATGGAGTCGTAATAACTTCATCACCCTCTTTAATACCGCAGGCTTTTACAGCCAGATGTAATCCGGCAGTACCACTTGAGACAGTAACAGCATATCGGCTTCTAGAATATTCTGCGATCATGGTTTCAAACTCTTTATATTTAGGTCCTAATGATAAATGACCTGATTTCAACACCTCGAGAACCGCTAGCCTATCCGCATTATCAATATACGGCGCTGCAACGTTAATTTTTTTGAGTTTCATGATTGTCGGATAATAACTTATTAAGATAAATCAGAATTTCTTCATTGATCAATGTATATTTTTTACCATCAACCGTAATATAAGCGCCGGTATAGGGAGGAAAAAAAAATGCTTTGACTTTTTTATCAATTATTTTGGCGTTATCGGATCTTAAATCAATTTTTTTTAATTCTTCCAGTTTGGCAAGAGTTAGGTATGTACCTCCAATATTTTTTTTAACCTTGGTTTTACCTGATATCAACATCTCGATCACATTTTTTAATAATTTAATCAGGTGTTTTTGGGTTTTTTTCTCTAAGGAATGAGCATTATCAGTCGGGCTAATTTTAAATCTGATGACTTTAATAATCGGGCCATCATCAAGCTTTTCACTATCAATAAAGTGAGCGCTTACTCCAAAATAAGTTTTGTTTGCTAGGATAGCCGTGTTATAACCGGCTCTTCCTTTATAGTCGGGTAGGGGAGCCGGGTGAAAGTTGATAGCACCTTTTTTTGCCAGTTTAAGAAATGGGGTAGTAATTTTTTGCCAATATAAATATGAAATCAGCAAATCGATATCTTTGATCAAATCTGATTTTTTTTCAATTAGTAATTTTACCTCATCTGCGGTTTCAAAAATCGGGATACCTAATTTCCGGGCAAGTTCACAGATATCAGAACCATAAATTTCTTTTTTTTTGGTAATTATTAAATTAATTTTAATTTTTTTGTCGTTTAAGAAATTTATTGCCTCAATCATTCCCGCTTTTCTTCCAAATAAAATTACTTTCTTAATACGCTGAGTCATGGTTTAATATCTGATCTGTTTAACTAATAGTTTGTTGGTGATTTCAATATTTTCCAACACCTTTACAATCCTTGAGGCGGTTTTTCCGTCTCCCCACGGATTGGATTTTTTTTTAATCAATCTCAGAAATGATCCATCTTCCAAACACTTAACTATTGCCTGATGAATTTTGTCTTCATCAAATCCTACCAAGATGACATTTGCTGAGTGAATTCGCCCATGCTGACGGCTGCCAACATTAACAACGGGGGTATGAAATGTCCCTGATTCAATCATACCTGCACTACTATTGGTAACCCAGACCGCAGCTTCCCGCTCCAAAGCCAAAAACATATTACGGTCAACATTTGGAAAAATACGAAATAATGGATTATTTCTTTCTTTATCAATCACATCAATCATTGCCCTGGCGCCGGCATCAGCATTTGGGTAAATAACAACAGTCGGCAGCTGAAATCGTTTGATGATCGAAATCAACATCGTCATCTGTTTCCCCGCCTGATGGACCTGGTCCCAAACGGAATGTTGAAGTAGTAATATAAATTTGTCTTTAGGTTTAAGATTTAAAAATCGATAAACCTCTTGCGTATTTGGTAACTTTTCATTGACAATACTGTCTAGTCCGGGCGCACCGACAAGATGTATCCGAAATTGGTCCTCGCCAAGTCTCTCGACTCGTTTTTTGGCATCATTGGTAGCAACAAAAAAGAGATGAGAAAGTTTGGTAATTGCATGACGCGCAATTTCATCGATATGCATTGTTTTATCTCCAGCATGTATTTGAGCTGTGACAATACCTAAATATTGTGAGGCGATGGCGACGGCAAGCATTTCCGGCCTATCACCCAATGTAATTGTTATATCCGGCCTATTTTTTATGAAGGCGTCTACAATCTTTGTCAACAAATCACTGATGAATACAACGCTGGCTTTCTTTTCATCACCAAGGTATATTGCAGGTAGGGGTTTTGGATTAGGAAATTCTTTTTTTACCATTTTTTCGGTTTTACCAAACTCGCGCATTAAATGAAGACCGGTAAAATAAACCTGCAGATCAAGGCTTTTGCTTTGTTTGATAGCCTTTAACACCGGCAGCATCAGGCCAAAATCCATTCGGCCACCGGATATATATACTATTTTTTTTTGTCTTGACATGGTTAAATTATGTAAAATCAGCCTTGGATAATTGTTGATTCACCACAACGTCTCTTTTTAACTTTTTCCCTACATATTTCAAAAAATCTTTTGCAGGTACGCCATCAGCTGGACGTTTACCTTCAATATTCCCATCAGTTAAGATCTGTCCTGATTTTAAATTACTCGTGTAAACAAGACTTCGCCGAACTTTACTTATATACCGGAGTTCACTTTGTGCCGGTTTTATCAATGAACCCATTATTTTGCCGGTCTTTCTTATTGAGCTAATCCGGATGCTTGCATCTGACGGATCTGCTGATGCTTGGTGATCTGGTCCTTGTAGCGTCTTGTCTAGGGTGATATGAAATTCATATATCGCTGCCCCTAATGTAGCAGCCATTATCGCAACTTGATTATCCAGACTGTGATCAGAGTAACCGATAGGATAGAAATATTGTTTCATCATATGCAACATCACTTGAAAATTTACATCGGTAATTTTACATGGGTAGTCGGTCGTGCAATGCAAAATTGCTATTTTTTTATTTCTTCGGCTTTCGATAAAATAGACTGCCTCTTTTATTTCCGGAATTGTCGCCATTCCGGTCGACAGAATTATTGGTTTTTTTAGCTTAGCAATATAATCTAATAATAAATAGTTCGTTAAATTACCGGAATCAATTTTGTAAGCCGGGATATTAAGTTTCTCTAAAAAATCTACACTGGGTCTTCCACCCTGTGGAGTCGATAAAAAAATAATGTGTCTTTTCTTACATCTGTCAATAATTGATCGATAAAATGTTGAAGGTAATGATAATTGACGCAGCATTTCAAGTTGAGTTTTTTTCATACCAATATTTTTTCTTTGATACGCTGCCATTTCACCTGACGGAATGACGACTTCTTCAGCTTGAAACGTCTGAAATTTAACAGCATCAGCACCTACGTCAGCTGCCAGATCGACCAATTTTAATGCCAAATCAAGTCTGCCGTTATGATTGACACCAGCCTCGGCGATGATAAATACATCACCATTTTCCTGTATTTTTTTATCACCAATTTTAAATTTTATTTTTGCCATATGTTTATTTTCGCTTTTTTTAAATATTCATCTGCTAAAATTTTACGGTAATTTAACGAGGTCTTATTATCGAGATAGAAATTATAAAGTGACTTTATTCCATCTTTATACGATGTAAATTCTAAATTTCTAATCTCAGATAATAATCTCTTATTATCAGCCGTATATTCATAGTTCAAATTATTATTCATTATCTGTATTTCTACTTCTTTACGGCTGACTTGATTGATTAATTGAGCAATTTTTAAAAGATCAATAGATTTAGTCGGTACGACATTATAATCGGTATATTTAGATTTGTTATTTATGAAATATTTTACAATTTCGATAAGATCCGCAATAAATAAATAGCTGAATATGACATTTTGTTTAATTTTTATTGGTAAATTTGACAGATTTTTCACAATCGAATTTGATATAAATTTAAATAGATAATCTTCATATTTCCCATAAATACCGAATAGTCTTAGATTAAGAATCTTAGGATTATCCTTCGCTATCTGATAACAAATATATTTTGCCAGACCATAATCATCGCCGGGGATCTTTTTACCAAAGTCCGTCTCTTTAACTTTAATTAAATCACGACTCTTGTCATATTCAGCACCGCTGCCAAAGTAGATAAATTTTTGTACTTTATCGATATGTCGGTATATATTAACAAACATTTTTATTGTATGATCAAAAACGCTTGTTGCTTCACCAAATGCACTATGAATAATCACGTCAATGTCATTTTTTTTAAAAAAATCTGTGACGTGTTTATCATTTGTCAGATCAAGCTCTCGATGAGTAGGGTAGAGAAGTCGATACTTATTCCCAAATATTTCAATAAGATTTCTGCCTATAAATCCTGATCCCCCGGTGATTAGAATCGTCGTCTTCTTTTTTTTCAAATTATTTTTTATTATTGCCTTGAAATTTTTACTTTTGACCTTTGAATTTTGAATTTGTATTGAATATGTTCATATTTTTCTCCAGTTCTTCCCGCGGTAAAAGCGGTGCCAGATCCTCAAGGGGTCTAGATTGTAAGTTGCCGGCTTTGTCACGATAGGTGACTGATCTTGGTACTCTCTCTTGTTTTGGATCGACGTTGACTTCACAAAGTATAGGTTCCGCGTGCTTCAAAATTTTTTTTATTTTATTTTTCAGGTGAATGTTATTTCTGATAAATTCATACCGAAGGTTATATGTCTCTGCCAGTTTTTTAAAATCAGGATTCAGTACACCTGATGTCTTATCAGCACCAACCAATCTACCCTGAAAAAAATTATTCTGGGTATCACGTATGGATTTATAACCCTGATTATTAAAAACGAATATTTTGATAGGTAGTCGGTAATTATTAATCGTGTTTAACTCCTGGATGTTAAACTGAAAACTACCATCGCCGGTGACACAAATTACCTGCTTTCGACGATTGCCGACACAGGCACCAATAGCAAGTGGCAAGCACCAACCCATACCTCCAAAATGCTTGTTGGCAAAAGCCCGCTGTCCTTTTTTGATTTTGAATGCCGAATAAAAACTAACAACATCCATACCAATTCCTGTGGTTAGAACGTCGTCACTTGATAATAAATCGGACAAAATATCCATTAAAACGTAGCTATTGACATACTTTTTATTTTTATAAAATTCGGGAATTACAGTCGGATAGTCTTTTTTCCATTTTTGACACGCATCAAGCCACTGATTTATCATGTTTATCTTTGTATTTTTTAGCTCATTAAGTAATAATTTCATAAATGCTGCGGCATCAGCTCGTATCGCCATATCAACATAAACATTCGGTTTTCGCATCTCCTCCTCATCAATATTTACGGCAATTTTTTTTGCGTTACGGGCAAAATCCTTAAAATTAAAACCGGTTTCATTTATATCCAAACCAGCCCCTATACTTAAAAGCAAATCGGCATTTTGGACGGCAAAGTTAGCCCGACGCTGTCCGGAAGGGCCAAACATACCTAACTTATATAGGTAGCTGTCAGGTACCAGATCTAAGCCGCCGACACTGTGAACAACCGGCAGCTTAAACTTACTTAAAAATTTATCAAGTTCATCTTCTCCGTGTGCTATTCTTATGCCTAAACCGGTGATAAGAAGCGGCCGCTTTGCAACACTTAGCATGTCGGTAGCTTTTTTTACCTGGTATTTGAGACGATCATCGGATTTTGGGACAACGGGAGGTTTATAGTGTTGTAACTTGTGTTTATCAATTTGTATACCCTGGACATCAAGTGGGATATTAATCCAAACCGGTCCAGGACGATCAGTTATAGCTTTATGCCATGCTTTCTCTAATTCATAAATGCTCATCCGGGGATTTAACACGGTAACGGCGTACTTAGTAATTGGCTTAACAATATCAATAATGTTGATTTCCTGTACGCCAAGCTGGCGTAGTTTATTGTAATCGGCGATCGTCTCCCGCTTCACTTGTCCGGAGATAACCACCATTGGAATAGATTCGACGTATGCTCCGGCAACGCCGGTGACAGCATTTGTTGAACCCGGACCTGTAGTGACCAAACAGGCACCGACTTTATTTTTTACCCGGGCATAACCCTCGGCTGCGATAGCAGATGCCTGTTCATGATAGTTGGAAATGTACTTGATTTTTTTATTGCGGTAAATAGCATCCAGCAAATACATGATACCTCCGCCGGAAACTAAAAAAATATCAGTTATTCCTTTTTTGACCAAAAAATCTATTACGTGATCAGCGACGGTCATACCAATCATAAATATTTTTAATTTGTTTTTTTATTTGATAATTAGGTGTCCAGTTTAGAACTTTCTTTGCTTTACTATAATTTAATGACTGGTAAGGAATTTCACTCTTTGCAGTATTTAAAATTTTATATTTGATTTTTTTATTTAATGCTTTTTCGCAAATTTGTATAACCTGAAGAACCGAAAGGGTATCTTTTGATCCGAAATTGAATGCCAGACCTTTCGCTTTTTCTATATTTTCAGCGAGCTTGATATAGCCTGAGACGACATCTTTCACATATAAATAATCTCGGACAAATTTGCCATCACTGCGGATATGCAGTATCTTGTTTTCTAAACACGATCTTATCATATCGGGAATCAGACGCGACAGGTGAAAATCACCTTCGCCGTAGACGTTGCCAAAACGAGATACAGCAACCGGAAGCACATATGATTTGGCATAACCCAGACTGATCATATCTGCCGCTGCCTTTGAGATTTCATAAGGTTGTGTCGGCAATAGTGGAGTGGTTTCACGATATTTTTTCCTGCCTTGTGCGCCATAGGCTTTGTCTGATGAGGCAACGATTATTCCGGTGATTGTCGATGTTTGTCGCGCAGCTTCAAGCACATTTACGGTGCCCTGAATATTGGTTTCATACATTAGCTGCGGATTATCCGAAGCCCTCAATACCTCAGAAACAGCTGCCAAATGATATACAAAATCAGGTTTAATTTTTGAAAAAACGAGTGATAAAGAATCAAAATGGCATATGTTTTGCTTAATATATGTCGCTTTTTGGACAATGGAGCATTGAGCAAAGTATGAATATGGGTTTATATCTATGTCAAGAGCATAGACTCGATATCCCCGTGTGATAAATGCTTCAGCCAGGTGAGACCCGATAAATCCCGCTCCACCGGTTATTAAAACCTTTTTCTTTATGGCCATACTTTCCACTGCGCCCGTCCTGAATTCCATAATTTGTTCAGCATTTCATATTCTTTATGGGTATCAACCGCAAACCAAAATCCAGAATGTTTGTAAAGTGATAGTTGATTTTCTTTGGACAGACGTTTCAGTGCCTCGTGCTCAAGTTCATTTTCTTTTTGATATTTGAAATATCTTTTGTCAAAAACCATATAACCTCCATTGACAAAATCATGTAGCACCGGCTTTTCTGAAAAAAATGTTACACGGCTTTTTGTATCAACAGATAGAGTCCCGAATTTAAATCGGGGATGTATGCCGGTGATCGTCCCGATAGTTTTCTGTCTTTTGTGAAACCGCACTAATTCTCTAATATCAATATCCGAAACTCCGTCTCCATAAGTAACCATAAAATATTTATCTTTTTTGGGTATATATTTTTGGCAACGCATGATCCGCTCTCCGGGCAGAGTCTTCAAACCGGTATCAACAAATGTAATATTAAAATTATCTATTTGCGTCCGGTCTTCAAAATAAAATTTCGTTTTAAAATTTCTAGTATTTAGTGTGAAATCTGTCGTTAATGCTTTTTGATTTAAAAAATAATTTTTTATATAGTCACCTTTATAACCCAATGCTAATATAAATTCATTGAAACCATAATACGAGTATATTTTCATGATATGCCAGATCAGTGGTTTATCACCGATATATACCATTGGTTTTGGCTTAAATTCTGTTTCTTCTTTAAGCCGGGTGCCTTCTCCACCGCAAAGAATGATAGTTTTCATATATTGGATGCTGAAAGTATTATAATTAACTTAATAAAAAAAGCAATTCTATGAGTGACAAGACTAAAGCTCTATTGATATTGATATTTGGAATACTCATCGGTGCACCGGCTGCATCATTCACTAAAATCGGATTAAACTCGATTCCTCCATTTACATTCACTTTTATCAGATTCATAATATCAGCCATCTGTATTACACCCTTCTTCTTACAAAAGAAAATTATAATTGATCGGACTTTTCTCAAATTATTTCTGCTTTCGCTTTTGCCGATTGTAAATATTATTTTTTATGTTCAGGGACTCAAACTCACAACCGCAAACAGCACACTTCTTATCCAATCAGCAATTCCGATCATAACCGCCATATTTTCATATCTTCTGATTAGGGAAAAAATCAGTGGGATAAAATGGCTGGCCATCGCATTTGGATTGCTTGGTGCTTGGTTAACAATAATTCTACCGAAGTTAGAAACGATGTCTTATTCGGGCAACATCTTCGGCAACTTATTAATCCTTATAGGTGCTACTGCTTATTGTATATATCTAGTCTTGTTAAAAAGGGCCCACCGCAAATTTTCTATGATTACAATACTTTCCATAATGATTTTTCAGGGTTTATTTGTGTTTTTTTTGCTGTCATTAACGGAAAATTATGATTATTCTCGATTGACGTCTCAGTTGATAAGCCCGGTTTCCGCCGTAATTTTATATTTGGCTATCGTTATAACCATCGGCAGTTATCTGCTTTCACAATTTCGGATAAAATTAGCCGGACCAATCGCGGCATCGTTGGATTTTTATCTGGGTCCGCCTGTGGGCTTTATCTGCTCCTACATACTTTTGGGGGAAATTTTAACTCCGGGACTCATAATCGGAACGAGCATCATCTTAGCAAGCGTCATCTTTATATCTTACAGTAAATAATAAGTCTATCTAGGCTGATTAACACCACTTTCCGCTTCTTCAACCATCTGGTCTGTCAAATATAATTTATTTAATTTCCTAACCTGATCCAACGTGAACCAATTAAATTCAGAAGCTTCATGATTTAATTTTATTGGTTCTTTTTCATTTCTCATCCGGCATAAAAAACAGATAAATACTCCATGCCAGCTGTTATTCCGGACCTGATGACGAATTGTAGGAAGTATTGAAACCACCTCAATTTGAATCCCTAATTCCTCCTGAATTTCACGCGTCAGGGCATGAGTCACGCTTTCTCCAAATTCAAGCTCACCACCCGGCAGTTGCCAAAGGCCATGATATGGAGACTTTGTCGATTTTTTGTCGCGGCGTTTAGTTAATAAATAAAGATTTTGCTTTTTGATAATCCCAATAACAACAATTTTAATAGTCCGTTTCATACGTCGTAATTTCACTACTTAATTATACCTGATAAGGTTTTCAATTTTTGCTTTTTGCCGATCAGTATGCTATTCTAGAATCATATGGAAAATAAAAATGAGCTATATAAACCTGTAATTATTTATAGTGCAATTATCGCTGTTTCAATCTTTGCTTTGCAGCTTATCAAAACATTGGATATTTCATATCCGATAACAATAACGACAACAACCAAAACAACAGAGCTTGCTGTGGTCGGTGAGAGTAAACTTGAGATTGTCCCCGATATAGCATATGTTGATGCAGGTATTACCGTCAATTCGGCTTCAAGCGTACAGATAGCTAAAGAAACTATAAATACGACCAACAATAAAATTGTTGAGTCTTTGAAAGATCTCGGAATTAAAAAAGAGGATATCAAAACGTCAAATTATTCCATTTATCCTGATTATAATTATGAAAATAATGTCAATAGAATTCGGGGATTTACCGGTAATGCAACAGTATCGATCACTGTTCGTGACACCAACCAAGTCTCGCAAGTAATCGAAAAAGCAACTGCTGCCGGAGCTAATCAAATCAATGGCGCCAGATACAGTATTGAAAAACCAGAACTGTATCGTGAAAAAGTCAGAAGTATGGCAATATCAAACGCGAGAGAACAGGCGATGAATCTTGCTAAGAATTTAGGTATCCGTTTGGGTAAAATTACCAACATTGTCGAATCGACACCTGACAGTGGGTTTATACCTTATTCCTTAAAAGCACTACCTATGGGTGGGGGAGGAGGCAACAGCGCAACTATGGAGCCGGGTACTCAAACCGTGACTTCAACGGTGACGCTTTATTTTGAAAAAAGATAGCTTGATACGACCAATGATTATAATCACCGGGCAAACTGCCACAGGAAAAACCTCTCTAGCATTAAAGCTCGCTAAAGAAAAAAATGGTGAACTCATCAATTTTGACTCAAGACAGATATACAAATATCTGGACATAATAACTGGAAAAGACTTTGGGAAATTTTCAATTTTCAATTTTCAATTTTCAATTAATGGTTTTGATGTTGGATATTATTATATTGATGATATAAGAGTCTGGCTGTATGACGTGGTTGATCCGCGGCAGTATTTTTCTTCATACGACTTTAAGGAGCTTGCCCAATTAGTAATATGCGATATGCAAAAAAGGGGAAAACTACCGGTTCTTGTCGGCGGGACATATCTTTATCTGAAACATTTACTTCATGGATTTGAAACGGAAAGTATCCCACCCAACTGGAATTTGAGAGAAAAGTTAAACAAAAAATCAACAACTGATCTGATCAATGATCTTAAATCAATTAATTCTAACTCATTTGAAAAATTAAATAATTCAGATCAAAATAATCCGCGAAGATTGATCCGGCGAATAGAAATTGAAACATTCAAAAAAAAGCAGTACATAAATAAACCGAAGGTTCAGCCACAAACCAACCTCACAGGTTATGTAGCTTTGAACCTTCGGAAATATACGGGACTCAGATTTGCTAGCAATGACAATTTAAAAATAGCCATCAAAAAGAGGGTATTACAAAGATTGCAGCTTGGTGCCATCGATGAGGTTAAATCACTTCTGGATAAGGGATATAAAAAAGACGATCCCGGATTGAAAACCATTGGTTATCAACAAATCATTGACTTTCTACAAAATAAGTTGAGTAAACAACAAGCAACTGATCAATGGATTAATGCTGAAATACAATACGCAAGAAGACAATATACATTTATGAAGAAAGATATGCAAATTAACTGGAAATTAATTTAAGTATCAATTATCAAGTATTAAGTAATAAGTAAAACAAAATATTGTAAGCAAGATCTTTAGGAGTTTTTTTGTAAGCGCTTCAAGTCTGCATCTACCATCATTTTGACCAGTTGTTTAAACGTGACTGTTGGTTGCCAACCCAATATCTTTTTAGCTTTATCAGCTTTACCTTTCAGTACATGCACTTCGGCCGGTCTCATGAATCGGGGGTCGGTTTTAATATATTTTTTCCAGTCGGAAAGTCCGGCAACAGAAAATGCCTCCTGGACAAATTCGGCGACAGTATGATTCTCTCCCGTGGCAGCTACATAATCATCAGGTTTATCATGCTGAAGCATCAGATACATGACTTCAACAAAATCACCGGCAAAACCCCAATCACGCTTGGCATCCATATTTCCCAATCTGAGTTCTTTACTCAATCCAAGCTTGATTCGGGCTACGCCGTCGGTTATTTTCCGGGTTACAAACTGAATTCCCCTAAGCGGTGATTCATGGTTAAAAAGAATACCATTGGCAGTGAAAATATTATATGACTCCCGAAAATTAATTGTCATCCAATGTGCATATAATTTAGAAATTGCGTATGGACTACGGGGTTTAAAAGGAGTATCTTCATCTTGGTAGCCATTGGTATTGCTAAGACCAAACATTTCTGACGTCGATGCCTGATAAAATCTGGTCATCGGCGAAAAAAACTTAATCGCATTTAATAAATGAAGAACTCCCAGAGAGTTGATCTCTGTCGTCAGTTTGGCCTGATCCCATGAGGAACCTACAAATGACTGGGCTGCAAGATTATAAATCTCCTGCGGTCTAATCGACTTGATAATATTAATCAATGATCCTTCATCGGTCAAATCACCCTCAACGTATTGGACTTGATTTGTGATGCCAAGGTAATCTAAATTGTCAAAATTCGGGTTGGAATAGCGCCGGATGAGACCGTAGACATTATAATCCTTCTCAAGTAGGAATTTGGCCAGATATGGACCATCCTGGCCTAATATACCAGTAACAAAGGCAATCTTCTTCATTATTTCAAACTATATCATATTCGTGATTCTGCTGCAAGAGAGAGAAAAAAACTGGTAAAATTATCAGGATGAGACGATTGCTCCATATTGCCCGGCTCCCGACAACAAAAGAAGTAGTCATTAACACTTTTGGTAATTATCTGAATGTTTTTTTTACGGCTTTTTATGCTTTGCTTCTGGTCCGCATCATGACTCCGTCTCAATATGGTGTATTGAGTGTTCTTTTTGCGATAACATATCTTTTAGCAAACGTCTTGGATTTTGGTGTCACCGCATCAATATACTCATACTTACCACCAATACTACATGATCGCCAGGAAACCTATAAATTCATAAAGGCGAACTTTGTCTTCCAGACGATATTGTCAACAATTGCCATTGTCTTGCTATTTATTTTTATACAACCTGTAGATAATGCAATACTGAAATTGCACGTCCCGATGTCATCATTCTTCTGGACCTTTGTCTCGATACCAATGTTTATTTGGCAAAATTCACTATTAAACATTTTTTTTGCTGCCAGGAAATTTTTAATTGCTAATATAGCATTGAATATAGCTAATGTTATAAAGACGTCAATTCTTTTGTACTTTATCTGGCAGAAGAATGCCACGATTAATGCCATAATCATAACTTTGGGTATCATTGGACCATTATTATTTATTGTCATATTAGTCTATAACCGCTATCCCGATGTCACAAGAATACTCAAGACGTCTTTTGATCGAAGCAGCATAAGATTGAAATACACACTAACTTTCTTCCTCTCCTCACAGCTGTTTAACTTATCATCACGAGTAGATCTTTTCATGTTGTCTTTTTATCTACCAAAAGCAGAAGTCGGGTATTACGGTTTATCACAAAAAATCATATTGACGATTTTAACTTCGGTCAACAGTATCACCCAGGTTCTCTCACCACAATTTGCCAAAGCAAACACCCGCACAGAAGTTCAAAGTCACATAAAAAAAGCAATTCTTTACATGTCAGTACCAACGCTTCTGTTCATAATTGCGGCAATCTTGCCAACCTGGGTTTATACACTTATTTTCACAATGCAATATGAAAAAACAGCGCTTATCACAAGACTTCTTTCTGCATCATATTTACTCTACGGGATCTCAGCGGTGCCATCTCTATTTTTCCTATACACAATCAGGAAACCCATTCATTTATGCGTTAATAATTTCGTTTTTCTTATGATTATTTCCTTCGGCTGCTTTTGGCTGATTCCTCGTTTTGGCGTTCTGGGCCCGACAATCGCTTTTTTTGCCTGTTTTATCTGGTCAACTATTTATTTGTTCGGCTATTATTTTATTGAAGTCAAGAAAATGAAAGAGTAGTCATGGCTCATCGTGATTTTAAGCTGATCTCAATACTTCTTATCGCCTTTATTTTAAGAATTGTTTCCCTAAATCAATCATTCTGGCTGGATGAGGCAATTCAGGCAACATTATCTACAAAAAATCCATTTACTCTCAACTTTGCGAATGACTTTCAACCACCGCTTTTTTATCTACTAACTGCTCTGTGGCAGAAAATCGGAATAAATTTTGAGTGGTTTTTACGCATTCCTTCGGTTTTTTTTGGCATCTTAACGATATATTTTTTATATAAACTGGTCAAAAAAATTCGCGATGAAAAAGCAGCCACATTATCAGCATTTCTGTTGGCGACTGCACCCTTTCACATCTATTATTCCCAGGAATATCGAATGTATTCCTTGTTTAGCTGTCTTGTGGTTTTATCCTGGTTACTGCTTCACCAAAAAAGAAGGTGGTTATTTAGTCTTGTCACGATGTTAATGCTTTATACGCATTATTTCGCTTTCATTGTCATTATCTCACAATTTATTTATCTTATATTTAACTCGAAAAACCTACTAAAAAAATATGCAGTTTCAACTTTCTTGAGTTTCGTGCCGTTTATTTTATGGCTTCCGGTTCTACAAAAACAAATTAATACTGCTTCAAATCTAATATCTGTCTGGCCAAAGTGGCAATTGGTTGCGGGTGTAACTTTTTTGAAGTTTCCGTTTATGGTCTTGGCAAAATTTACCGTTGGCATGATAAGCCCGGCAAATAAAATGCTATATGGCGCGATCGTCTTGACTTCCGCAATAATATTTATTATTGCATGTTTTAGGCTGTTACATCAGCATTTTCAACTTCGAAGGTTACGGTTGGCTTTGGGAGAACCTAAAATCGGTATTTTGCTAATTGCTTTTTTATCACCTCTAATTTTAGTTTGGATCGCCTCTTTGTGGATTTCTGCAAACGCACCCCATCGCTTACTTTTTGTACTCCCTTTTTTTTACGGCATCTTGGCTGTTGGATTGCTTCAAATCAATAATAAAAAGTTAAAAATTGGATTACTAAGTCTTCTGTTCTTATTCAATTTCATATTTTCATTTATTTACTTATTTGATCCAATAAATCATCGTGAGACGTGGCGTGAGACTATCTCATATACCGATAACAAAATCGCTGATAGGGAAGTGGTTTTAACCGAATTTACCGATCCTTGGGCGCCGATGTTTTGGTATTCCAAAAAACCGGAAAGATACTATGGCGCGTCATCAACAATGAAAATTTCAGACAATTCAATAAATAGCAGACTTAATTCGATATTATCCACCTTCTATCCTCGACCTTCTACCGTCATTCTTTATACTTATTTATTTGAACTTTCCGATCCTAATCGCTTAGTTGAGAAGTATTTAATCGATAATAAATTCACATTGACAGAAGAAAAAGATTTCAGAGGAGTTGGGATTATCAAAATCTTTGAACGTCGACAGCTTTAGGTGTTAGACTTTAGATTTTAGATATTAGATAAATTATTTAGTATTATTTCCGGGACTTCGTATTCTTTTGTGTTGTCGTTTTTTTAGATGTAGCTAATTTTTCGAAATCATTTTCTAAATATTTTTTTAACTTCAATAGCGTATTCTCCGGTACTTTATGGATATCTTTGACTTGATCAATCACTTCTTTAACAGCCGTGCTATATTTTTCTTTATCAATGGTTTGCCATTTCTCAGAGACCTCTGATAATTTTGTCGATAACGTGTCCATTGAATCTTCAAATATCTCAAATGATTTCTCCGTCACATCATCGAAAATCTCGCGAACAGTCGTTTTTATATCTGATTCCTCAAGCCTGTCTCTAATTTCGTTTGCCGCTTTTGATAATTCTTTTCGCATTTTTTTACCGGTTTTCGGTGCTAAAAGCAAACCGGCAACAGCTCCGGAGATCATACCGAATATTAACCCTAAACCGAATTTCGATGATTTTTTATTTTCCATATAAAAAATAGTAGCAAAATAAGCTTCATAAATCAAGAGTTTGATATATAATTGTTAATAACAAATTAAGCCCTTATAGCTTAATCGGATAGAGCAGAGGCTTGCGGAGCCTCAGATCCCCGTTCGATTCGGGGTAAGGGCGCAAAAACCGTTCACTTATCACCCATAAACTGCAGGATATTGCCATCGGGATCTTTGATCGTCATACACCAAAATCCACCCGGCGGAGCTTCAAACGGGGTCGCGACAAATTCGACGTTTTTGGCTTTAAGATCTTCATAGATCTCATTGACGCTCACTGCGGAAAATCCAACCATGACCCGGTAAGGATCTGCGTTTTTTGTATGCGGTGTCAGTTGATCATGTTTACCGATCCAAAAAAAATTATCCTTGAATTTGAAGGAAACATAGGTATCCTGCGGGTGATCCAGCCTTTCCTTTTCTTCAAATCCGAGAACATTTTTATACCATTCAACCAGTTTTTCAAAATTGGCGGTGTAAATACCGACGTGAAGATAGGGATCCTTTAGTTTTATCATAGTGTTATAATTATAACAATAAATAAGAGGCTAGGGGGTGTAGTTCAATGGTAGAATAGAGGTCTCCAAAACCTTTGATGGGAGTTCGATTCTTCCCACCCCTGCATGAACATTTGCGATAAAGTCGTCATTGTCACCGGAGCTTCAAGCGGTATCGGACAATCTACAGCCTGTGCATTCGCTAAAGAAAAAGCAACAATTGTCATTGCTTTCAAAAAAAATCTTCAGGGAGCCCAAAAAACTTTAAAAGATATAACGGAATATGGGGGAACAGCAATCGTATTTCAAGGTGATTTATCGGATGAAAATGTCGTAAACCAACTATTTGAAAAAACACTTGCGACCTTTAACCGGGTCGATATTCTGATAAATAATGCTGGTGATCCCGGAGGTATAGGTTTTCTTGATACTGATAAGAATCATTGGTTACGGGTTTTCAATAATAATTTCTTCCAAGTAGTTCTCTGCAGTAAGGAAGCGGTTAAGATCATGAAAAAACAGGGGAGCGGAAAAATAATCAACACCTCATCAATCCTGGGTCAGGATTATGTTGGCAGAGAAGGTGCTATCGCTTATTCCTCTGCGAAAGCAGCGGTCATCAGTTTCACTAAAACTTTAGCCAAACAATTGGCTCCGGAAATTTTGGTAAATGCTGTAATACCTGGAAGAACATTGACACCATATTATGACCAATATGACGAAAAGCAAAAGAAAGCTTTCATAGAGGCCAATCCAATTAAGCGGATGATCAAATCGGAAGAGATTGCTGATACTTTTGTCTTCATTGCTAAAAATGATGCAATGACAGGATCTACCGTTTTGGTTGATGGCGGATACAGTTTAAAAATGGGCGCTAAATTTTCATGACAAAAACTTTTATTCTGACAAAAAAAGACGTTTTAAATTATCTGCAGACTCAAAGACTGATGAGTATTGCTACAGCCGGTGATCATCCTTGGATAGCATCGGTTTTTTACTCTTTTGATCAAGATCTGAATATATATTTCCTGACCAATCCTAAAACTCTTCATGGACAACATCTTATAATAAATAAATATGTTGCCGCATCAGTCGTTGATTCGACTCAAAAACCGTCCGATGTCAAAAAGGGACTGCAAATTTATGGTATTGTGGAACCGGTTTCGGTAAATCATAAGATTGCCCATGCTCTGCGACTCTGGAAGGATTTTTTGAACATCTCACGACCGGATATATCATTGGAAAACATGAAAAAAGGTCTGTATAAAGGTAAAATCTACCGACTGAAACCGCTAAAAATCAAACTCTTTGATCAGCAAAAATTCAAAGTTCCGGATGGAGAAGAACCTATTCTTATGCTCTGATTTTAATTCAACGCCCGATGTTGAATTCTTTCTGCAATTCACACTCCAAACCATTATAAGTGGAATACTAAGCGTCGATTTCATTAGTATAGGATACAAAACAAATTAATCGAATTTTAGTTTATGTTGTTATGAATTGACAATTATGAATTTACTTGTTATACTACCGGTTACAATGAGTGCAAAAAAGAAATTAAGCAACAAAAATAATTTACTTTTCAACGCCAAAATTGCATTATCTCCTCTGGTTTTTTTAATCTCTTTGTATTTAATTCTGCAAACTTTCACAATAGCTGTTGCTGACAGCGAATACTTATTCCCGACACCAACGTTTTATTGTCCTGATGACATCTGTGACGTCACACCACCGCCATGTGATGGTGGTCCAACATGCCAAGGCTTAACACCGACTTCCAGAGTAACCGAAGGTCAGATCGAAACTCCAACGACACGACCTATATCAACACCAACGATAAAGCCTTCAGAAAAACCCGGAGAAGATTTAACATCAACCGAGGTATTGGTAGCATCACCAACTTTGGGTGGCGGTAATGGCGGTATTGAGTTACCAAGCATGACACCGAAAGCGACTCCGACAAGCACACCCCAACCGACATCAAGTGAATCCAAACCAGGAGAATCATCATCTTCATCTACATCAAGCTCTACGTCAAGTGGCAGCGGTGGAGGTGGAGAAGTTTTAGGTCTTGCTGAGACAGGATCTTTCAGAGAATCTATCGCTACTGCATTTTTCATACTCTCAGTTTCATTTTTTGGTCTTACTGCTTTTGCTCATGCCAAAAAGAAAAGTTGAAAAACACGATAAATATCCTGCCCCTTTAGTTTATTTCTTTTTTGCCAGCTGCTTTTTGATACTCGGCGTATTTTTTAAAATTCTTGATATTTATAAGGATATTGATCAACAAATACTGATAACCAAAACCCAAACATATGAAAATAATAACTCCCCAAAATTAGTCAAAATCGACAAGCTTAATTTAAACCTAGCGATTGAGGGTGTAGATATCATAAAAGGACAATGGCCTGTCAGTAAATATGCGGTCACTTATTTAAAATCATCTGAAAAGCTTGCCGGGGAAGGATCGGTAATTATCTACGGTCATAATAAAATTAATGTCTTCGGTCAGTTGGGACTGTTGAAAATCGGAGATCAAATAAATCTTACATTGTCTAATAATGAAAATATCAACTTCACGGTTTATCAAAAAGTAGTTGTTTCGCCAAATCAGCTTTCTGCTTTGAAATCAAGTAACGGATCAACGTTGATTTTGTATACTTGCACCGGATTTGCAGATTCTAAAAGACTGGTAGTTAAAGCAAAGCTTACGTAATCTTTCATACTTGATATAATAATATCCATGGTTGATCTAGGGAAAGATCATAATCTAAATACTGGAAATATCAAGGACCATCCTTTTTTATCCGAACCACAAAGACATCAAATGCTAGCAGCCCGAGACGAAGTCATTGACTGGTTAAACCGTATAAATTTTGCGAATTTTAATTTCACTCCGGGACAAGTGAACGATGCCAAACTAGGGTTGGCTGATATACAAGAACCTTTTGAGTCTGGCGATGCAAAAATATCTATCCAAGATCGAACTGGACACCTGATTTGGGCGATATTTGGTGGAGATACACACAATGCACGATTATTAACTAGTGAAATCACAAATGATGTTAAATTCACTCTTGAAAACCGCTACACGGGCGTTGAAGAAGACCTTCTCAACGCAATGTCACGTGCTCAAACTCAACCTTATTATGACGACGGAACCTTAATGGAGTTCTGGATTGTTAATACACCTGATAGACGTCAGGGATTTCATGATGCCAGCTATTGGGCAAAAAAATTGATTCCTGATTTGGGATTAAAAGATACAGCGATAACCCAAGCATTACCGGCTAAAGTAAGACGACATTTAGTCGGTGATACATTTCAAGCTTATTGGACATCTCCTGAATGTCTTGATCTAGTCGTAACTGTTAACACAATTGATGATGATACAATTCCCTATATCTACAGAAGATTAACAGATAATAACGATAGGACGGTTTTTGTTAAAAGAGGTAATTTTGATATGACTAACTTACCTCAAAGACAAGAGGAGCAACAAGCGCAACCATATGGAATTCTTCAACCAGTATCCGTCACAACGATTAGACAATAATCCTAGAGCAATATTCCTCTTGCTTGCGTCAAATACAGTTCCAATGATATAGTATTTCAGTTATTGACAAAGTGAACATATGTTCACTATACTTGCTTTATATAAAAATATGGAAAATCAGCTTAAAAAAATCAGGAAATTTTTTAAAATTCACCGCAGGTTACCGACTTATCAGGAATTAGCAAATCTTTTTAATTTTGCCTCGAAAAACGCTGCATATAAATTAGCCCAAAAACTTATCGATGCCGGTTTTTTAGAAAAAGATGATAGTGGCAAGCTCATACCAAAAAAACTCTTCGCTCCGCTTCCTAATTCCGGATTTGTCCAAGCCGGATTTCCATCACCAGCTGAGGAGGAATTAATCGATACTATTTCATTTGACGAATATTTGATCGAGAAACCGGAAAGCACTTTTATTTTAAGAGTATCGGGCGATTCAATGATTGACGCCGGTATTCATCCCGGTGATATTGTCTTAATAGAGAAGGGGAGATCACCAAAAGATGGAGATGTCGTCATAGCATCTGTGGATGGTGAATGGACTTTGAAATATTATCATAAAGAGCAAAATAAAATAGTTTTAGTCCCTGCAAACAAAAAATATCAAAAAATATATCCAAAAAATAGCTTAGAAATCGGGGGAATTGTAATATCGGTTGTCCGTAAGTATAAATAACATGAAACGAATCCTACATAATATTTCAAACACAATTAATACTTTAAAATTAATGAGTAATCCTGAGGTACAAAAATATATTCAAACTAAATTTAATACATCGCATAATTTTAACCATTCTAAACAAATGGATTACAAGTCAGGAAAAAAAGATCTATTTTTTCACAAACACTTCATTGTCCAAGTAGTTCATTGAGCAGTGTATTTTAGTTTGCTATAATACTCCTTATACAAATATGCCTGTTGAATTTAGCCCGGAAAAAGTGGGAATAGCAGCTATGGATTTTGCTGGAGGACATTATGCAACGCTTCTTGGTCAAGTCGATAAATGGGGTGAACCAGGTACGACTTTGGATTATGGTATTGGACTGCATCCATCGCTACATCCAATGACATTGGCTGATCAAAGACCGGAGATTGCCGATCTGGCAACAGCGATAGATAAGCACAGCCGCTATGTCAGAACGATATCGGATCCGATAAGACGAGCGCCTCTAGAAATCTCACTGCGAGGACTTAGATCCAGACTTGATGTCTTAACCGGTGAGTCGGTCAGTCCCTCTGAAATGGCTTATGATGCTTATAATATTGAATTTCCTGACGCACCTTATGACGATTCCTGGGTAGGAAGTTATTATGAACATGAGGTTTTACCCTTAATACCTGAAAAATATTTTCCCGACGGAATTAGAACTACTGAAAATTTTTTAAGTGCATACACTCATTTTAAAAATTCTTACCGACTTAATGTATTAAGATCATCAACAGGATCAAAAACTGAGCAAGAAGCAAAAGTTGCCGATTTGGGTCGATTTGTCGCCAGATTAATAATGGAACGGACTAAGGCAAAAGGAGTTTTAACTTTTGACGACGTTGACGCGGCACTTGAATCCTTAATCATAAAACCTGTGATTGATTCACCTGGTGGTGAAAGCGGATATTTTCGCTTTAACGCTGACGCTAAACCCGAGGATACTGTCAATTGGTATACAAATGAAGAACCAACGCCCTGGGAATTGTTGCTTTCTCAGACGCATGAGTTAGCAGGTCATTATCAGGAATATACAGAAAAAAACGCCATGGCGTGGCAAAGGGGTTGGACAGAATGGTCGGTAGCCGGTCTTTACTCACCGGCAGCTTTTTTTTCTGAAGGCGTTGCACAAGTCATACCCAGATATTTATATCCCGACGCAGAGACAATTCGCGATACAGTGCTTAAAATATATGAACAGGCAGGACAAAGATTTGATGAAAAAGGACAAGAAGATATTTTAAGCCTGATCAAAATACACTTCTTAACCGAATTTAATCCAGAGCTTGAACTTGTCAGAATTAATGCTAATAGAAAAATTGAACAAGTTTTAGGTATGCCCGAAGGACCAGACAGGGAGACTGCGCTTGAGGATGCAAAAAAATATTCACAAATCATGAATTTGCGATCGCCGGAGCAAGCAGAACGACGTGTAAAATTCATGGCTAGGTATGGAGGCTACGCATATGTTTATCCTGTATCAGCCCGTGCCTATTGGGCATGGTT
>Ga0156136_148_pt4 | contig 39933 bp, 53 predicted proteins | sample RifCSPlowO2_02_FD_107789 | JGI IMG/M metagenome (GOLD analysis project Ga0156136, IMG submission 107789) | Candidatus Roizmanbacteria bacterium RIFCSPLOWO2_02_FULL_38_10 | reverse complement strand
AATAGAAACAAAAATGATTTCCAGGATTTATTAAATGATGTATTGACACCAACAGAACAAATAATGATCGCAAAAAGAGTCGCCTTACTCTACCTACTTCAAAGGAATGTTCCACCGTCTATAATCGCAGCGACACTTCATATATCTCAATCAACGATAACATATTGGTCACTACTACAAAGTAAAACCAACGGAGCACAGAAAACATTAGAAAGAATCAGCAAGCAAAAAAATGTTTTTAGTTTTTTTGAAGATTTATTTGCCGATATATTTATTCAACCGGGGATTAAGAAGGGGCATTGGCAATCATATTGGGAAGATCAAAAAAGACGACAACTAAAGAAAACCGGAGGAATATAAATTCAATGTCAAGATTAGTACACTAGTTATTTTTCATCTTCTATCCAATTAATCGATTAATCGATTAATTGGATAATATTTCATTTTTTTCTACTAATATTTGAATTTTTAGTATCGTTGTTGTTTCTATAGTTTTAGATATCTGATTACTCTCATCTGCCGAGAAAAACATTTTATCAGCAAGTGTGAGCAAGTGAGTTATTTATGTGGACCGGATAGAGTTGGTTAGACTGGAAAAATGGATCAATACAAATTGTGATCCTCCAATCTTTGAACATACCGGTTCACATTTTTGACCTTCTTTTGAGAAGAACGGCCGAGGGGGGCGACGTTGCCGCCGCCCCCCCTCACCGTACGCATGGTGGTCAGGCGCCCATCACGACGTGCTGTCGGGCGGGAAGAGCTCGCGGCAAACCTGCACGGCGATGTCCTCGTCGCAGAGCCAGTCGAACTGCCGCGGATCATCCAGCAAGCCCAGCGCCTGCAGGTAGACGTGCGGCGGGATCATCCCCGCTGTCTCGTTCTGGATCCGTGCCAACGCTTGCTTCCAACCGCCCTCGAAGTGACGCCCAGCGTTTTGGATTCCGCTGGCGCCCAGGTAGTAGGCCATGAACTCGAAGATGGACTGTGCTGCGCGACGCATGTCGCGCTGTGCCATCTCCGGGCTGATCTGGCTTCGTTCCCGGTACTCGTCAACGATCTGCGGCAACAGCTCGTCTCCGCAGTGGTACTTGATCTCCGCGATGACTCGCGCAGCACGCCAGAGTCGGCCTTGAAGAACCGCCAGCATCTGGTACTTCGTGGGTTCGAAGCCCGGTGATGTCATCAACGCCAGCTCCATGGTGAATGCCACGCCCTCCATCACCGGCAGGGCTGTGAGATGCGACAGAATCGCCTCCACAGGGACACGATGTGGTGCCAGCCCGCCGCCCCAGGCGTGACCGACGATCTCATGAGCAGCCGTTGTCGCCATGGCGTAGAAATGCTGACGCCACAGCTGCATGTCATCTCCTGGAGGGGTCACGACGAACAGCGCTGATCGAACTCCCTCGGCCTCGAAGGGCGGAAAGTGCAGGGCAGCGATCGGAATGGCCGCCCTGTCCTCAGGCGGCGTTAATTCGATGCTGTAGGCGAAGTCCTCGGGCGCTGGCGGGATGAATCCGCCTTCCATCAACGTTGCGATCACTCGCTCCGTCGTCACCCGATACTCCGCCAACAGCGCTTCCGGAGAGGTCCAAGGCGTCGGTGCTGTCGTCCACATCTGTTGCCAGTTCTGGTACCCCGCCGACTTGGCGAGTTGGTTGGCCGTGATGGTCAGCTGTTCGTACATCCGTTCTGCCCACGCGAGAATCTCGAGGACGCCGTGCCCGATCTGCAGACGATCGAAGAGCTCCTCGTAGGCATCGACACCGCGACGCACACCTTGCGACGGGGAAAGCGCACGCACTTCCCGTTCGACACGGCGCATGCCCGACACGTAGTGCTTCCACCAGAAGCTTCGGAACCGCCTCGTATCACCGCCGGCCTCATGCCACCACGCGAGGTACTGCTTGCGTGCTTCGACTGACAGACATCCGGTGATCGCCTCCAGAGTCGCCGCTCGTTCGTCCTCGGACAGTAGACCTACGCTACCCGGCCCGAACCACATGTCCATGGCCTCGAGCACGGACGTCGGATCCTGCAACAGGAAGTGGGAAATCTGCCCACGCCGATGATCCTGACGATCGAACGGCGACTGCTTCAGGTTACTTCGGAGAAAGTGGAGAAGCGAACCGATCCCGATCACCGCGTTGAACCCAATGCTCGGTCGGCCGATGACCGGATCCCGCAGTTGGTCGGCTTCGCCGAGTGTGGCGAGCCGGCCGAAGTAGGAGAAGACCGTGTCAGCCGGCGTCACCACCCACTCGCTGACATCGACTGCAGCCGCCGCGCGAAGCGTGTCCTCGTACGCTCGCGCCAGATCGGCGTTGCAGAGCCCCGTCGCCAGGAGAGTGCCTGGCGTCACGTCGCGCCCAGTAAAGAGATCACTGAGCGGACTCCAACGATGTATGAGCCCGGCGAGATCATACTTCTCCCTCAACGCCGGGTTCACCTGTCGGAAGTCTAACGTCGTTGTCATCGTTTTCACTACCTTTCGTATCGACTCCTGCTGTAGAAACTTCCAGCAAGGAGAGCTGCATATGTTAGATTCTGGATGCGTCCCGAAATCGTGTCGGGACTTACCAGAATGACGACTAATATAGGCAAATCACCTTGCTGGATCAATAACTCACTTGTTGTTAAAGTGCATTTCGATAAGCTCAATGCAAGCTTATCTTCGACCCATAAAAATAGCACTCATCAAGATTTGCAATTTATCTTTAGTGCTTCATATTGGGATAAAGAATTATATTACGTAGACTATGGGTTGTCAAAGAAGAATACTGGTCTATTAATAAGACCTTATAATAGGTCTTGACAATATGCTAATAATATCTTATTATTGTGTCTATATGAACACAGTTTCTATCTCACAACTAAAATCCAGACCGGCAAAGATTATTGATCGAGCATTTGATTATCCGATTGCAGTTGAAAAAAGAAATCAAGTAAAAGCCTATCTTATCGGTAAAGATCTCTATGAAAAGCTTATAGCTTATATTGAGAATTATATTGATAACAAAGCGATAATCTCCACAGACTTTAAAAAGGGGAAAGATTTTGAAGATGTAGCAAATGAACTTGGAATATGAGGATCATCCTATCATCTCAAGCAGAAAAAAGTCTCCGTCATCTCACTAAAATAGATCAAATTGCCATCGCTCAAAAAATAAGGAGTCTTCGTGACAGCAATATTCAACTAAATGAAGAGAAACTCAAAGGCTATCGGGATATTTTTCGCATCAGAGTCGGTGATTATCGGATCGTCTATCGACAACAAAAACAAATAGTGTATATTATCCTGATTTCTCATAGAAAGGATATTTATAGAATACTTAGACAAATGATGAGTTGAGGGACTTATCGCTTTGGACTCTGCTTTTTTCTTCTCGCTTTACCACCCATGCCGACTTTGCGTCGTTCACGAATTCTGGCATCACGGGTCAGAAGCCCTTGTTTTTTAAGAAGTGGCCGATAAGCAGCACGATCGACTTTCTCTAGGGCTCTCGCCAAACCTAAGACTATAGCGTCTAGTTGGCCGGCTTTTCCGCCACCAACGACCTGAATTGTGATGGCAAATCTATCCAAATTATCAGTCAGTTTCAATGGAGTCAGATATTCTACTTTGTCGGACTGCCCGCTAAAATATTTATCGATTTGCATGCCATTGACATAAATTTCACCTTTTTTGACTTTTGCGTCGCCAAATGAGATCTCTTTTTCTTTGGTAGCCAGATGTAATCTGATTCTAGCAGTCGCCGATTTACGGCGGCCAATGGATTGATAATATTTCAATGCTGCACTTTTTTTTGCCATATATTATTTAGATTTAGGATTTTCTAATTTAAACTTGTCTTCGAAGCTGTGTTTCTCGTCAGCAAAAATATGCAATTTTACCATCCGCTTATCCCGAAGTTTATTTTTCGGTAACATACCATAAACCGCATGGCGAACTATTTCTTGCGGTTGATTCTCTTGCAGCTTTTTGAAACTGACTATTTTAAGTCCACCCGGGTAACCCGAATATCTGCTGTATGTCTTAACTTGTTCTTTTTTACCGCTTAAGACAACCTTACGGGCATTGATGACAACGACATGATCGCCGCTATCTAAATAATCAACATAATTGGCTTTATGTTTACCAATCAACAGTTTAGCGATTTCGCTGGCTAACCGACCGACAATTTTTTTCTGACCATCAATCAAATGCCAAGATCTAGTTATCTCTTTAGCCTTAATTGGTTTGGTTGATTTTGTTAATGTTGCCATATTTTTTTATTGACTGGATTTCTTCTCCCGAGTTGTTTTCTTTTCGGCTTTTTCCTCATTTATACTTGTTTTAACTTCCTCCGTGTTTTTTGTCTCTTCTGATTTTGATTTATCAATATTTTTTTTATCTTTGTCAACCTTTGGTTTTTCCAACTCTACCTTTTCTACCCACTCAACCTTGGCCAAAGATGCACCGTCACCCAACCTAAAACCGACTTTTATGATTCTGGTAAACCCAGAATTTCTTGACTTTAAGACCGGAACTGCCTGGTTAACCAACTTAGATATTAAATTTTTGTCTGTCAATTTTTTCAGGAGTTGGTTTTTATCCGCTTGATTGTTTCTGATGGCATATCTCACTAACCTATCAATCTGACTTTGAAGAATTTTGGCTCGTTTCAGGGTAGTTGTGATTTTCCCCCTGAGTATAAAATTCTTCAGCATTTTCTTGACAATAGACCGATTAGAGTCCTTGCCTTTTTTGATCTTAATTTTCTTTACACCTTTATTCATGGGTATCTTCAAATGGAATTGATAGCTTTTCTAACTCTTTCTCAATCAGATCCAAAGATTTTTTACCAACGCCCTTCAGATTCACCAGATCTTCCTTGCCGCGTTTTAATAAATCCTCGACCGTCTCAATACCCTCACGAAGCAGGGCGTTTATGACCCGGGTCGGCAAATCAAGTTCATCTATAATCGTCTGGTAGACCTTCTTATCTAGCTTTGGTGTCAGCTGATCTTTGATTTTTTGCTCATCACTTTCAGTCCGCTTCACATCACGACCGGAGAAAATATGACTGAAAAAGCCGGAAAGTTGCTGAGAGCTTGCTTTGAGGCTTTCAAACGGAGTGATCGAGGCATCGGTCCAGATCTCAAGCGTCAACCGGTCAAAGTTTGTCTTCCTGCCAACGCGAGCTCCTTCAACCTGATAATTGACTCGTGTTACCGGACTATAGACACTGTCAACTGCTATTTTACCGTATTCCTTATTTTCTTTTTCCTCAGATGAAGAAAAACCCATGCCTTTCTCGAGATACAGTGTGATATCCAATTTAGTCTTCGGAGAAGTAATTTCTGCAATATATTGATCTTTGTTGACAATATTCACATCGCTCCCTTCAAAATCAGCGCCATCAAGCTTACCGATACCTTTTGCAGAAAGCGAAACTTCGTACGGACCCTCACCAGCGACTTTAAACCGTAATAATTTAAGGTTCAAAATCAAATCAAGTACTGATTCTTTCACGCCTGAAATCGTACTAAAAGGATGAACAACGTCATTGATCTTCACATAAGAAACAGCAATACCCGAAATCGTCGAAAGCAGTGTCCGACGCAATGCATTACCCAATGTATGACCAAAACCGGCAGGTAGCGGGCTTAAAACAAACTTGCCAAACTGCTTATCTTCAACTAACTTTTCGGTGATAAATTCTGGTTCTAACATAAAAAAATGTTTTTAACTCCCCCATGATATACGGGGAGAATTTTTAATTATCTTTATCTTGAGTAAAACTCAACTACTAACTGCATCGACACATCTTCTTTAAATTCCTCAAGTGGGATTTTACCCACAACTTTGCCTGAATTAGCCTGTCGATTTAGCCATCCGGGCAATATAAAATCTTTTTTTTCAGCAAATGAAGTAATGTAGGGTATTTTTAATGCTGTATCAGTTAGTGTCACGACATCACCAATTTTAGTTTGAAACGACGGAATCGTCACTTTTTCACCATTAACCAAGACATTGCCGTGATTTACAAGTTGTCTGGCTGCTGCTCTTGTCGGAGACAAACCCAGCCTGTAGATGACATTATCAAGTCGTGATTCTAACCGCTGTACCAAATGTTGTGCAGTATTACCTTTGGCTTTTATTGATTTATCATAATATATATGCAGTTGTTTCTCTGTCATACCAAAGATCCTTTTTAATTTTTGCTTAGATCGAAGCTGTATTCCGTAATCGGTAATTTTACGCCTTCTTGAAGTGCCATGTTGGCCGGGTACAATGTTGATCTTCCTGAGCAGCGAACTATGGGTTTTTGTACCCACAGTCTTTAAGCCTAAATCAGATCCTTCTCTTCTGGCTAATCTGTTTTTTGGTCCGGTGTAACGCATAGTTTTTAGTTTATTAGTTAATTAGTTTGTTAGTTTATTAGTTTATTAGTTGTAAATTTTATCCTCGTCTGATCTTAGGTGGTCTTACTCCATTATGAGGGATTGGAGTAATATCAATAATTTTATCAACATCAAGACCCATAGACCGTATCGCTTTTAAAGATGCTTCCCGACCCGGTCCAATGCCTTTAACATAAATATCAACGTCCCTTAAGGCTGACTCATCCATGGCTTTTTTCACTGTCGACTTCACAGTGACAGTAGCCGCATAGGGAGTAGATTTTCTTGTGCCGGCAAAACCGTGCATACCGCAACCCCCGAATAGAAACGGGGTTCCCTTTTCGTCCGTAATCGTAATTAAGGTATTATTAAAAGTCGCGGTAATATATATCCTTCCTTTTTCAACGATTTTCTTTATCTTTTTTTTATTTTGCATCTTAATTACGGTATTTAATCAATAATTTATTTAGCAGGTGCTGCTTTTTGCTGCATCTTGGACATATCTTCTTTTTTAAGCGCTCCGACTGTCTTTCGTTTACCCCTCTTGGTTCTGGCATTTGATTTGGTCCGCTGACCTCTGACCGGCAGTCCCCGAGAATGGCGCTGACCCCGAAAAGTCCCGATCTCGCGAAGTCTCTTAATATGCCCATTAATCTCTTCTTTGAGATTACCTTCTACTTTAATGTTTTTTTCAATAAAGTGACTGATTTTTTTCATGTCTTCCTCTGATAATTCTTTTACTTTCTTTGAGGAAATGATGTTAACCGAATTCAATATTAATTTAACATTTGAACGACCAACGCCATATAATAGGGTTAACGCATAATCAACTCGCTTTTCATCCGGTAAATTTATACCTAATAATCTTGCCATATTATTTAACCTTGTCTCTGTTTATGTTTTTTATTATCACAAATAATATATACTCTGTTTTTCCTGCTAATGACTTTGCATTTCGGACAAATTTTTCTAACTGATGATTTCACTTTCATATTAAACCCGGTAAACAATCCTGCCTCTTTCAGGATCGTACTTCGTCAGCTCGATCCTAACCCTATCGCCAGGTAAAATCTTAATATAATTTTTCCTCATTTTTCCGGACAAATAGCACAGGATCATTTTTTCACCACAATCAGATCCCAATTTAACCCGAAATAGGGTATTTGGTAAATTTTCCTGAACCTGACCTTCAACAACAATTGCATCTGCTTTCATAAAAACATATATTTTACCATAAATTCATGTCAAAATTAAGGTTTCTTTATCCGTAATGGCTATGGTTTTTTCAAAACAGGCTGATAAATCACCATTGTCTGTCACCAACGACCATCGGTCTCCGGCTTCGGATTTAATTTTTGCCGAACTTTCAGCATAAATTACCTCGATCGCTAAGACCATGCCAGGCACGATTTGAGGAGTCTGTTCAAGCGGTTCATTCAAAAAACCCGGAATTACCGGATCTTCATGCAGATCTACTCCGAGACCATGACCCGTCAACTCCTTTATTATACTATAACCCGCTTGATTTATCTGGGTATCTATAAGTCGTGAAATATGACCGATACGATTCCCAGCTTTAGCAACTTCTATCGCTTTGTCCAATGTTTTTTTCCCGGCATCAAGAAAAGCTTGTTTTTTCTCATTTGGCCCCTGACCGATTATGATTGTGTCAGCCGCGTCAGTATGAAATCCATGGTGATAGACACCGCAATCTATAGTAAATATATCACCCTCACCCAGTCTTCTACCTGATGGTGGTGTATGGACAACTTGATCGTTAATACAGAGACAGGACGCCCATTTGTACCCGGGTACCCGCTTAAAACCCGGTTCACCACCATAATCTAGTATCTTCGCATCTAACATCCGGTCAATATGATCGGTCGAAACACCCGCTTTTAACACCGGTTTAATTTCATCCAAAACCTGTCTCAAAATCCTACCGCCCTGCTTAATCAATTCAATGTCCTGTTGGCTTTTCAGTTTTATCATTTGTTTAATTTAATTTCAGTCTATTAAAGAGCAAATCTAAATTCCGGTTTAAATCCAATATTGAGCCATGATTTAGGATAATATCATCCGCAAAGCTGATCGTTGGACCCATATTAGTTTCGATCATTTCGCTTAAATCCCGCTCCTCTCCTCCAAGCTTACTCCGCCTGGCTCTTTTTTTTATCCGCAGATAACGAATCTTCTTAGGTGCCCAAATTGCAATTATTAATATGTTTACTCCAGTCAGTATGCCTCTCAGATATGTATACTCTTCCCAAGATCTCAAGCCATCAATAACAATTAATTCATGTCTTTTAAAAAGTTCTCTGATCGTTGTTTCGTTGAGTTTGGCCAAAGCCTGCATGCCATATTTTGTCCGCAGCTTTTGACGTAATTTCTTATGAACTGCAACCGTATGTGGCAACTTAAACTTATCAACATGATCGTTAATTATATCTCCAAAAATAACGACAGGCACTCCGCGCTTGGAAAAGAACTTCGCTGCCTCACTCTTGCCTGCTCCCGGCATCCCGACAAGACATAGCAGCTGTTTAGATTCCATAATTGAATTTTAGTAATCCCAGAATATTCCGATGAATTTCTTCAACTGAAGGATTGCCGTCGATGACTTTCAATAAACTCATTTTTTTATAAAAATCCAGGACCGGTTGCGTCTGCTTATGGAAAACGTCAAGTCTTTTCTTTATCGTCTCTTGCGTATCATCACGGCGTAGCTTATCCTGTCTTTTGGTTAATCGAGCAAGCGCTACATCATCATCAATGGTCAAATAAAGCACCCAATCAATCTTATCAGGGAAATTTTCTGCCTGTGTGACAGTCCGCGGAAAGCCGTCAAGGATATACCCATCTCTATAATCCGGCTGCTTTAGATATTGACTCACGATACTTATTGTCTTTTCGTCCGGCATTAAATCTCCACTATTAATCACCTCTGTTATATATCGACCTTGATCAGAATCTTCTTGAGCCATAGCTCGAAAGATATCACCTGTAGATAGAAATGGAATATTAAGTTTCGCCGATAATAAATTACCCTGAGTGGATTTGCCTGACCCGGGCATGCCAATGAGTATGATTTTCATTTAATAGGGTGATATTTAGTCCAATTTTTTCTTTTCCTTATGTTCTGTTTTTTTTCGGCACTTAAGACAGTATTTTTTGAACTTCAATGGTTCGCTAGTATTGAGCTTATTTTTTTCAGTAACATAATTGTGTCTTTTACAAACGGTACAAATCAAACCAACTTTAATCCGATTACCTTTTTTTGCCATATATTTAATTTAAGTTACTTAAACAACTTATAGAAACTTGTCATAACTTTTCATCACCATCTGGGCTTCTAGTTGTTTAAATGTTTCCAAGACGACGGACACGACGATGAGTATTCCTGCTCCCCCAATGACGATATTTTTTACACCCGTGATAGAGGATACAAGTGCAGGTAGTACTGCTAAAATACCCAAAAAAAGGGCACCAACGACAGTCAACCGATATAGAATTTTTTCCAAATATTCCTTAGTAGCGCTTCCCGGTCTGATACCGGGGATAAAACCACCATGTTTTTGTATCTCTTGTGATATTTTGTCCGGATTGAAAACAACCATAGTATAAAAAAAAGTAAAACCAACAACCAAAATAAAATAAAAAAAATTGTAAAAAAAACCTGATGGATTAAACACGGACGTTAAAAACTTACCGACAGATGCGGCCGCTGGATTTTTCACAACCGACAAGAAACTTCCGATAAGTTGTGGAAATAAAACAAACGATATCGCAAATATGATCGGGATCATACCTGTCTGATTTAATTTCAAAGGCAGGAAATTTGTCGCACCTTGGTAGATTCGATTACCCTTGATACGTTTTGCATAGTAGATAGGAATTTTTCGCACTGCTTCATTGATAAACACGACTCCGCTAACAACAACGATACCTAGCACCGCTACCAATATTAAATTGATCATAAATTCGGGTGTGACTGTAAGTGCAGTTTGTGTAAATACTATCGGGATCCTGGCGACGATACCGGTGAAAATTAAAAGTGAGATGCCATTGCCTATTCCAAATTCAGAAATTAACTCTCCAAACCAAACTAAAATCATCGTCCCAGCCATCATCGTGATTATAAATGAGATAAACTGAATAAAGTTTAGTGGTGATATAACCTTTTGGTTTTGCAACAACACATATATACCTACGGCTTGAGCCAATGTGATTGGAATGGTCAAAAAACGAGTATATTGATTCAGTTTTGCCCGGCCGTGTTCTCCTTCCTTTGTCAACTCTTCAAGCTTGGGCAATACTGAAGTTAAAAGCTGAATTATGATTGACGCATTGATATAAGGAGATAATCCTAATGCCATTACCGAAAAATTAACCAAGGTTCCACCGGAAAAAATATCAAGTAAGGATAAGAATTGGTTTTGTGCAAATAAACTCTTCATTCTGGCCAAATCTACCGCCGGGCTTGGTAAAAAAGCAAAGACGCGAAACACAAAAAAAATACCGAAAGTAAACAGTACTTTCCAACGCAGTCTTGGATCAGCTAAGATATTATTGATTCTCTCGATTATGTTTTTCATAAAATTCCTGCTTTTTAAGCTTATCACTCTTAACAGACTTATTTCTGGCTTTGCCTCTGAGTAATGGGAATTTCTTAATGACCCTATTTTGGCCGCCTTCAAACCAAAGTGCAATTTTTTCTCTTGCAGCTTGGTGTCGTGTCGTACCTCGTCCGGATTTGGCTCCGGCTCCGCTACCGGTTCCCCGACCGAGTCTTTTTTTTGATTTATCCTTTATTTTCGGTAAATTGTTAAGACTAAACATATATTAGTTGCGCTTTTTCAGCATTTTTAAGGCAGTCATAGTTGCATAGGCGTTGGTTAGATGATTTCTGGATCCGATGATTTTAGCAGAAGCGTCTGTCACACCAACCAAATTTAATATTGACCGAACCACGCTTCCTGCCTTGAGTCCGGCACCTTTGGGTGCCGGCCGAAGCACGATAGCAGCGGATTTGAACTTGATTTTAAGATCATGAGGTAACGTCCCCTCTTGAAGCGCAACGGTAATCATTCGTTTTCGAGCATACCTGACTGCTTTTTTTATTGCTTGTGGGACTTCAAGACCACGTTGCAACCCAAGACCGATTTGTCCTTTGTGGTCTCCGACTGCAACTAATGCTGTAAAGCTAATATAATTTCCACCTTTGGTCTTTTTTGATACTCTTTTAATCTCAAGGACTTTTTCCTCGATTCCGTCGCTTTTATCTTTCTGACCAGTCATTCCCGAATTTCTTTTATTATGAGGATTGTACATATTTAATACTTTTTTTAAAGGTCAAATTTTAATCCCTTCTTTACGCAAACCATCACATAAAGCTTTTACCCTACCTTCATATTTATAAAAACCGCGGTCAAACTTTGCTTGCTGTATCTTCAATTTAATCATTTTCTGAGCGAGATTAATACCAACAAGACTAGCCTTTTCAGACTTAGTGATTTTTTTATCACCAAAATCTGTGCGACTTGATGAACTAGCTAATGTCTTACCAACCTGATCATCTATGAGCTGTGCATATATGTTCTTACCCGAACGGAAAACACTGACTCTGGGTAAGCCACGGTTAAGTGCTAATTTTGATCTAACTTTTAATTTCTTTTTGTTTCTTTTTATTTTCAAGTTTTTCATGGATTTTTTACTTGACACCTGCACCGGCTGTTTTGGCTTTTTTACCGGGCTTTAACTTAATTCTTTCACCTTCATATCTGATACCTTTGCCCTTATACGGATCAGGGTGTTTAATATCCTTAATTTTCTGGGCTTGTTGACCAACCAGTTGCCGGTCCGGACCACTCACGGTTACTTTGTTATTACCTTCAACGCTGAATTTAATACCAGCGACTTTTTTAAATACGACACTATGAGAATACCCAACCTCAAATAATAGATCCTCGCCCTGTAATTTGACGCGGTAACCGGTACCAACAATCTCCAGCTTTTTCTCCCAAGGTTTGACCACTCCGATGACGGCATTTGCTATCAGTGCCCGATACAAACCATGTAAAGCTTTGGTTTTTTTGTCAGAGATATTTCGCTTTAAAACAATTGTTTCATCTTGTTTCTCAATACTGATACCCTTGGATACATCCAGTTTTAATACACCTTCTGGTCCTTTAATCGTCAGATGTTGACCTTCAATCGTCACTTCTGACTCTCCGATATTGACTGGCATTTCTCCTATCTTTGACATTTTTTTTGTTACCAAATTTTAAATAACAATTCACCCCCAACTTTCATCTTTCTGGCTTCTTTATCAGTTATTACTCCTTTTGGCGTGGATAAAACCACCATACCTAAGCCTCCAAGAACTGGTTCTAAATCTTTTGCCTTCGAATATATTCTCCGGCCGCTTCTTGACGCGAGTTTGACTCCGGAAACTACCGGTTCATTTTGGTTATATGCTAATGTAACGGATATATTTTTTTTGGCGCCTATACCTTCAATTTTATAATCAGTGATATACTTATTTTTTTTCAGGATTTGTAGAATATCTTGATTAAACCGGCTGTATTGGACACTAATTTTCATCTTACGAGCTCCGTAGCCATTTTTTATTCTGATGATTAAATCGACAAAAGGATTGTTCATAAATTGTTATGTTTTTTCTAATATTCTCTTGGTCACTTTTCCGTGACCCCTGAATGTTCGCGTTGGCGCAAATTCACCCAAACGATGTCCAACCATCGACTCTGATATGAAAATATCTAAAAATTTATTTCCGGTGTGAACCATAAATCGACTGCCTACAAATTCCGGTGGAATAGTACAGGCACGTGACCAGGTTTTTATGGGTGTTTTGATACCTTTTTCTTTTCCCTCTAAAACCTTTTTCAGTAATTTTTGGTCGATGTATGGTCCTTTCTTTAATGATCTTGACATAGTTAATTTAGTTTTTTTACCAGGACATCTTTGTAACACCGGGGATTTCACCCTTTAAAGCTTTTTCCCGGAAACATATTCGGCAAAGCCCGAACCGTCTCAGATACGCCCGTGCCCTTCCACAGAGCGGACAACGGTTCCTATCCCTGGTTGAAAATTTCTGTTTTTTCAGAAATTTTACTTCATCAGACTTTTTGGCCATTTAAAAAAATATCTCAACTTTTAAAAGGAATTCCTAATAACTGGAATAACTTCATGCCCTTTTCTCTATCCTTTGCTGTCGTCACGACGGTCACTTGCAGACCTCTGAGTTTACCTATTTTATCATAATCGATCTCTGGAAATATAATCTGCTCGGTAAGACCCAAATTCAAATTCCCGTATTTATCAATAGTTGTGCCAGAAAGTCCGGAAAAATCCCTGAGTCGCGGTAAAACAATCGTAATCAGCTTCTCAAGAAATTCATACATACGTCGACCACGTAGTGTCACTTTCACTCCAATCGGCATGCCCGCCCTGATTTTAAAGGCGGATATTGACTGATGTGCGTGAGTTATGATGGGCTTTTGACCGGTTATTGTAGAAAGTTCAGCTGCAATTTCATCTAAAACTTTTTTGTTGGTCACAGCTTCACCGGCACCGACATTCAAGACCACTTTTACTAATTTCGGGCATTGCATCGGGTTTTTCAAACTAAATTCTTTTTCAAGTTTAGGTCTAACCTCTTTGTTATAATTATCTATTAAGCTCATACTTCAGTTTTACATCTCCGACAAATTCTTAATTTTTTGGTACCGGCAATTTTATAACCTAATTTAACCGGCTTCTTACATTTGGGACAAGCAAACATAACTTTTGAAGTGCTTATTGGCCGTGGTAGCTCGACGATTCCACCCTTTGGCATCTTATCATTTTTCTTAATGTGGCGTTTATAAATATTAATTCCCGGCACAATGACCTTATTCGACTTCGGATAAACCCGTTCTATCTTACCTTCACGACCCTTATCTTTACCTGTAGTCACAATGATCTTATCACCCTTTTTTAATTTCATGTTAATAAATTTCTGAGGCTAAACTTGCAATCTTATTAAAACCCATATCTTTGATTTCGCGGGCGACCGGTCCAAAAACACGCGTTCCTTTTGGATCTTTTGACGTCTTATCCATAAGAATTACAACCGCATTATCATCAAAACGGATATAACTACCATCACGTCGGCGGTATTCTTTTCTGGTCCTGACAATCACGGCGGCTAGTTTATCCCCTTTATTTATCGGTGAGTATGGATCGGCTTTTCTGACAACCACGTTTATGACATTACCAATACATGCGATTTTCTTATTGCCTTTTTTAGGTATGCCAATCATATAGGCTTCCTTTGCACCCGAATTGTCTGCCACTTTTATCACTGACCTGAGTTGCAACATGATTTAAAAAATTATTTTTTATTTTTAACTACAAAATGTTTATCTTTCGATATCGGCCTTGTCTCCTGAATCTCTACCTTATCACCAACCACAAGATCCGGAATCTCGTTGTGGGCTTTATATTTTTTATGTCTTCTTACGGTCTTTTTGTATAACGGATGAGCAAAAATTCGCTCTACTTGGACGACAACAGTTTTATTCATCTTGGTTGATACTACAGTACCTACTAAAAGTTTAGGCATATTATTTTTTCTGTATAGCACTTTTCACACTTTTAACAGTCAAAAGTTGTGCTAACGCAGTTTTAAGTTTACCGATTGCATTGGGATTCTTTGGCGGATTGACTTTGCTGTCCAAAATCGCCAGGTTTATTTTCCTCCTCTCATCCAGGATCATCCTATCCAGGTCAGCAGCTGACTTACTATGTAGTTGTCTTAGTTCTGATGTTTTCATATTTTATTTATTAGTCTTGTCTTGATAGGTAATTTTGAACTAATGGTTTTAAAAACAACTTTGGCTTCTGACTCCGGTAAACCATCTATCTCAAAAAGGATCTTACCGGCAACCACCGTCGCGACATAATGTGAAACATCACCTTTTCCGGATCCCATGGTAACCTCCGGTGGTTTTTTGGTATAAGGTTTATCAGGGAAAATCCTGATCCAGTACTTACCCATTTTTCGAGTTGCTCGGGCTAAACTAACCCGAGAAGCTTCAATCTGACGATCGGTGATCCATCCAGACTCAAGAGTCTTTAAACCATAAGCACCAAAATTCAGTTTATGACCTTTTATTGCGATCTTTCGCCATATTCCCCGAAATTGTTTCCGATATTTTTGTCTTTTTGGTGCGAGCATATTTTATATAACTATCTGGCAATCCAAACTTTCACGCCGATATAGCCTGATTTTGTTAAAGCCGGAAAACGGGCAAAATCAACGTCTTCCCTTATGGTTGATACCGGCACTGTACCTTGATAATATTTCTCTCTTCGGGAAATTGCAGCACCGGCAATCCGGCCACCAAGCTGAATCTTGATCCCTTTTGCACCTGCCTCGATCGACTTATCCATGGTAAAATGGATAATAACCCGATGCGGCAATCCACGAATCAACTTCCCGGCTATCTCTGCTGCAACATAATGGGCATTAAGATATGGTTTCTTAACCGGTTCAACTTTAAGTTCGATTTTCATTTTGTCAACATCACTCTTTTTTGTTGACATGATCGACATTACAAATTTTTTAACATCCTCCAGGCCCTTCCCACCACGTCCTATAATCATTCCAGGCCTGGCCGCATGTATGATTATCGTTATGCGGTTAATAGCACGTTCAATTTCAACCTGAGTGACGACGGCAAATTGAAACTTACTCATTAGGCCTTCACGGATCCTGACATCTTCAAGGATGCTTTTCCTATATAAATCTTTGTTTGAGAACATCCATCGAGAATCCCAAGTTGTCAAAATTCCGAGCCTTAAACCTTTTGGATTAACTTTTTGTCCCATAACTTATTTTTTTTGATTATTAACTTTTTTTACGTCGACAACCGGTTTTACCGTAGTCACTTTTCGTTTATTATCCGATACAAGTACAACCTTAATATGTGAACTTCTTCTCTTATAAGTATTTGCTCTGCCTTTACTGGCAGCCCGATATCTTTTAAGTGCCGCTCCTGATTCTACAAGAATTTCTTTGAAGCGTAAATCGGCAATATCACTTGTGATCCTTGTCTTAGCATTAGAAACTGCTGACTGAATGGCTTTGTACAGAAAATTGGCGCCTCTTTTCGAACTTAAAGGAAGCAATTCCAGAGCCTCCTGTGGCGTCTTAGACTTAATATCAGTAACGAGAAATCTCAACTTTTTTGGTGAGATTTTAATATGTTTAATATAAGCCTGAACTTCCATTTTTTTATCGTCGTTTAACAATTAATTTATTACTCCACTTTTTTTTATTTCTGGTTCTGGTACCCATCGCTGATTTGCCCCAGGGCGTTTTTGGATGCATACCGATACCTGATCTGCCCTCTCCACCACCATGCGGATGGGTTCGTGGATTTTGAGCTACAGCCCGAACAGTAGGTCTGATACCCATAAGCCGACTTCTCCCTGCTTTACCCAATTTCTCCAGTTTGTGCCCGACATTGCTAATTTGACCAACGGTTGCCATACAATCTAACAGAACCTTACGGACTTCCTTTGAGGGCATTTTAATGTCACCATATTTACCTTCCTTGGCTATAATCACAGCTGAAGTGCCAGCGCTCTTTATTAATTTACCCCCCTGGCCTGGATACAGCTCTATATTATGAATCTGTGTCCCCAGGGGTATTTTTTTTAGCGGCATGGCATTTCCGATTCTGACTTCTGCATTTGCGGAAGCAATTATTTTGTCACCGATTTGCTGACCCTCAATATGTAAAATATAATTCTTAACACCATCTTTATATTCGACGAGCGAGATATTGGCTGTTCGGTTTGGATCATACTCAATACTGACAACTTCTGCTTCAATATCTTTTTTATCCCGAGTAAAATCGATATAACGGTAATATCGTTTTTGACGACCCCCTCGATGTCTGATCGATATTTGTCCGGAATTATCCCTGCCGGATTTTTTTCTTAATATCTTAACCAGGGATTTTTGCGGATCCAGGGTCGTTGGAATAATGACTGTTTTATTCATATTATTTATGCGGGAAAAGATCAATCTTTCCCGTGGTTAACTTAACATATGCCAGCTTTCGAGGTGATAATTTCTTGGTTTTCATCTTTTTACCCACTCGTCTTGTCTTACCTTTACGAATAATCGTCTTTACATCATCAACCTTAACTTTAAATAATTCCTCAACAGCGTTTTTAATTTGATATTTATTAGCATCAACAGCCACCTGAAAGGTATATACTTGGCTCTCAATTTGACCAAGGCCTTTTTCGGTTATTACCGGTTTCAAAATAATGTCATTTGTTTTCATGTTGGGTAATATAATCAAGTGACTCAACCGTCATTAAAATCTTTTTGGCTTTTAGTAAATCCATAGCATTTAATAGTCCTGCATTCTTTAAAGATAAACCGGCGATATTACGAGCTGATAAAATCAAATCTTTATTTTGTAACTTACTATAAACTAAAAGCAATTTATTGGTTTTGTCGAGATCGTTTTTTTTAAGAACATCGGACATGGCCTTAGTCTTAGGTTGAACTTTATCCAATCCTTTCATAAATATAAACCCCCTATTTTTGTATTGCATGGTTAAAGCACCATAAAAAACCAGCTTTTTTTGTTTTTTTGAAATTGTCAATGAATCTCCTTTTGGTTGAGGACCATGAGCAACACCGCCACCAACAAATATAGGTGCTTTCCTGCTGCCATGCCGCGCCCGACCAGTACCCTTTTGACGGAGTATCTTTGCCGTTGATCCGATAACATCTGCTCTCGTTTTTACACGTCTGGTACCCTGATGTTGCCGATCTTCATAAACACGGACATATTGAGCCACCAGCCGGGGTGATACATTAACCCCAAAGTATTTCTTGTCTAATGAAATTTCTTCTATTTTTTTTCCTTCCATATCAAAAACATCTGCCTTATATCCGTCAATTTTTTTTAACGCGGTTTTTTTAGGCACAACCTTTCTAATTTTTTTCGTTTTTTCAACCTTGTTTTCCACCATATATTTCAGACGGAATTTATTTGCAATAATGATCCCGTTCCCCCCGGCACCAAACCTGCCACCAATAGATTTTTATCGTCAGCTGCTACAACCTTCAAGTTTTTAACAGTGACTCTCACATTTCCCATTTTGCCGGCCATTCTCTTACCCTTCAAGACTCGACCTGGTGTCGTGGTAGAGCCGATCGATCCAGGTGCCCTCTCACGGTCGGATTGTCCATGGGTCCGTGGTCCACCGGCAAACTTATGACGCCTGACAACACCCTGGAATCCTTTTCCTTTGGAATTTCCGGTGACATTAATTAAGTCGTCCTTCTTAAAAAAATCCGAAGGTTTGACTTCCATCCCCAGTTTTAACGGCTTATCATTCAGCTTATACACGATTTTGCCATCTTGTTCTTCTTTTGAAATGTTATTCATCGGTAACGACATCTCTTTTAAAAAACGAAGCGGGGTCTTGATCCCCGCTTTCTTGAGTTGCCCTTGCAAGGGTTTATTATTTTTTTTAATACTACCTTGGGCCAAACAGACAGTTAGATAATCCTTCCGGCGCTCAACCAAATTAACAATAAAACAGGGAGACGTATGTATCTCTGTTACTACGATTCGCTTTTGGTTAGTATCAAATAATTGTTCTGATTTTCCTTTTCGACCCAAAATAATTGCCATAATAAAAAAAATAACCCCAGATTGGGGCTTGATTAAAAATCCTGCCAATCCGAGTAATTAAATAAAACTGTTTGGAGCGGCTTTATTTAACATCAGGGTAAATTATATATTACCTACCAAACGGCGTCAACCACTAAAAAAGACAATTATAATCTTTGTATAATCATTATTATGGCAATAAAAAATGGCCTGACTAACACTGAAGCTGAAAACAGAATCAATCGTGACGGTCTGAATCAAATTCCTGAAAAAAATAACTATCAGATTTTCAAATCATTTGTCTCACAATTTAGAAATTTTTTGGCTGTTTTATTATTAAGTGCATCTGTCATATCTTTCATGTCCGGTGCGGTCATCGATGCTTTTTTTATCTTTCTAATTCTGATATTGAACGGCGCTCTTGGAACTTACCAGGAATATAAGACGGAACAATCACTGAAATCACTGAAAAAAATGACAGTCACTAAGGTACGGATAATCCGCGATGGGAAAGAAATAGAGATTGACAACCGTTATTTGGTTACCGGCGATATTGTGCACTTAGAACAAGGAGCCATTGTTCCGGCAGACATCAAGATTTTTAAATCTTGGCATTTGGAGGTTAATGAGTCTTCACTGACTGGTGAATCAGAACCGGTCATCAAACATGAAACTGATGATCAAAATAATGTCATTTATCTTGGAACTTCTATAACCAAAGGCAGAACCTTCGGAATGGTAATCCAAACCGGAGTCAGAACACGATTTGGACAAATCGCACAAAACCTGATGACAATAAATGAACAAAAAACACCCTTGCAGAAGAAACTGGATATTTTTACCGGAAGAATGGGTTTTGCCGGTTTGTCGGCATCATTGTTTGTTTTTGTTCTAACCTTTTTAAGAAGCGGGGATATATATGAAAGCTTCATTTTCGGTATTAGTCTTGCTGTTGCTGCTGTTCCTGAAGGATTACCCACGGTGATGACCGTAAGTTTGGCGATCGGGGTAGAACGGATGGCTAAACGTGGTGCTATTGTCAGAAAAATGTCGGCTGTAGAAGGTCTTGGTTCAATAACGGTTTTAGCGACCGATAAGACGGGAACTCTAACCTCCAATCAGATGCGAGTAGAAAGAATCGCCATAGATGGAAAAGTGTATGACAAATTGCCTAAGTCCGAAATGGACAATCCGGCAATACAACTGATTATTCAATCAAGCATTCTTTGTTCTACTTCATCACTGATGTATAAAGAAGATAATACTTATGATGTAATTGGTGATCCGACCGAGGGAGCACTTCTCTTATTTGCCAAACAATCAGGTTTTGATATTGATTCAATCAGAAATTCCTGGCAAATCACCGATGAGGCTGCATTTGATTCGGTAACAAAAAAAATGTCAACCATGGTAATAAATAAAAATGGGTCTTTAATTCTGACGAAAGGCGCACCGGAATCGATACTCAGTACAAGCACATACTGGCTTAATAAATCAAAAAAAATTAAACTGACGGTTGAAGCACGCCATGACATTGAACGACAAATTAGTGATTTAGCCAAACACGGATATAGAATCCTAGCTTTTTCATATAAACATGAAAGCAGCGGCAAGATGCACGAGAATCAAATTTTTTTGGGTTTTGTAGCTATAGCCGATCCACTTCGTCCGGGTGTACAGCTTGCCGTAAAAACAGCAGAAAATTCAGGAATTAAAGTATTAATGATCACCGGTGACAATGAGCTAACAGCAGCAAAAATCGGTCGTGATGCCGGAATTGGTGATAAAAACGGTGACATCATTACCGGAAAACAATTAGATACATATTCGGATGAAACCTTAGGTAAAATCATCGGCAATGTCAGAATCTTCGCCCGTACGACACCTTTACATAAATACCGGATTGTAAAACTGCTTCAGCAGCAAGGCGAAATAGTAGCCGTCACCGGAGATGGTATTAATGATGCTCTTGCTTTAAAACAAGCGGATATCGGTATAGCCATGGGTCGAGCCGGAACCGATGTCTCAAAAAATGTTGCTGATATTGTCCTAACCGATGACAATTTTGCAACACTGATTCACGCGATATCGGAAGGCCGTTCAATCTTCCACCAAATAAAAAATTCAATAATATATCTTCTCACGACAAATACTGCTGAGGTTTTTGCAGTCCTATTCGCAGCGCTTACCGGAATGCCGCCAATACTGACCGCAATTCAGATTCTCTATATAAACCTTGTGACTGATGGACTACCTGCCTTATCTTTAGCGTTTACACCGGCAACCAAACACCGGACCGGTCTTAGATTGAAAAGCGACAAAATCATCGACCCGACTGATTTCCGCTATATAATTGGATTCGGAATGCTTGGTGGACTTTTGGTATTATTGTCATTTATAGTGGGACTCAAATCGCAAAATCTCTCACTAGGACAAACCATGGCTTTTACGACCTTAATCTTTCTGCAGCCGTTTATCCTACTTGATCTCTGGTTATACCGACGACTACTCATATCCCATTTATATAATCTAAGAGAATTAATTTTGCTCGTCGCCCTGTTTATTCCGGTTGTAATTCATCCGATACTCTTATATCTGCCACTCATGCATCAGGTGTTTCATACCTATCCATTGGCTTTGAATCAATTAATAATGGCCTTGGTATATGCAACGGGAATGATGATTTTTATCGAAGGACGGAAAATTACATCTTTATTTCGACGCTAATTCCGGCTGGAAGATCCAAGTGCATCAAAGAATCAATGGTTTGATTGGTAGGATTAACAATATCCAGAAGCCTTTTGTGAGTTTTCATGCCAAAATGCTCCCGGCTATCTTTATCTACAAAAGTTGACCTGTTGACTGTAACATGCTCAATTCTGGTCGGAAGCGGTATCGGTCCAATAAAGGATGCTCCTGTCTTAGTAGCCGTATCAACCAGCTTCTGACAAGTCTCATCTATCAAACGATGATCAAATGATTTCAATCTAATCCGTATTCTACCTTTTGGCATAATTTAAACGTGCAATAAAATAAATCAAAATTTCAAAGCTCAAAATTCAAATTTTGGGATTTTGGATTTTGATACTGTAATTTCTTTATTTAGTTACCTTCGTAACTACGCCTGCTCCAACGGTATGTCCACCCTCTCGAACGGCAAATTTAAGTCCCTCTTCAAGAGCTACCGGATAAATAAGCTTGGCGTTTATTTTTACATTATCACCGGGCATGACCATTTCTACTCCGGCTGGCAACTGCACTTCACCGGTAACATCTGTAGTCCGAATATAGAACTGAGGACGATAGCCTTTGAAAAAAGGACTATGACGACCTCCTTCTTCTTTGGTCAGTACATATATTTCGGCTTCAAATTCGGTATGTGGTGTAACGGTACCTGGTTTGGCGATGACCTGACCTCGTAGTACTTTATCCTTTTCAATACCACGAAGAAGAAGTCCTACATTATCACCCGCTCTGGCTTCATCAAGCAACTTCTTAAACATCTCGACACCGGTGACGACTGTCTTTTGTGTTTCTTTCAGACCCACAATCTCAACTTCTTCGTTGACTTTTAAGATACCCCGTCCAACACGGCCGGTGACAACTGTACCACGACCTTGGATTGTAAAGATGTCTTCAATAGGCATCAAAAAAGGTTTATCCACATCTCTAACCGGTTCGGGGATATAATCATCGACCGCTTTCATTAATTCTTCGATGGATTTTTCCGCTTCGGCATCACCCTCAATTGCTTTTAAGGCAGAACCGCGGATGATCGGAATTTCATCACCAGGGAATTTATATTTTTTTAGAAGATCTCTTACTTCCATTTCTACCAAATCCAAGATTTCCTTATCGGAAACCATATCGGTCTTATTCAGGTATACAATCATTGCCGGAACATTTACCTGTCTGGCAAGTAAAATGTGTTCTCGGGTTTGGGGCATCGGACCATCGGGAGCCGATACGACGAGTATTGCCCCATCCATCTGGGCGGCGCCGGTAATCATATTCTTAATATAATCTGCATGTCCCGGAGCATCTATATGTGCATAGTGTCTTTTTTCGGTTTCATATTCTGAGTGATGAATATTAATAGTGACACCTCGTGCTTTTTCTTCGGGTGCTTTATCTATTTCTTCATACTTTAAGGCTTTAGCTAATCCTTTCTTAGCAAGATAATGGTGAATTGCTGAAGTAAGGGTTGTTTTACCATGATCGACATGACCAATGGTACCAATATTTAAGTGAGGCTTTGTTCTTTTAAATACATCCTGTGCCATAGTTATTTTATTTAAAGAAAAATAAGCGTAACAAAATTGACGTATCTGCTACGCTACTTTTGAAATTTGTAACCAGTCTAGAAATTATAAACAACAACCTTTTTTTTTGCAATAGATATTTATAACGGTTTCCAATTGTTTTTTTCTCCTTTTTTATTATATATTGAAAATATGAAGTATAAATTGAATCAATTTTTGATATTCACCAACAAAGCACTGACATTCGATAATGTCTTTCTGACAAGTGTCATTAAAAAAAAATATATATCATTAATCACTTATCTGACAGCAGTGATTCTACTTTTAACTTCTATAGCTATTACAATTAATGTGACCAAAACAACTTCAAAATATAACTTGGGTCAGTTACCTGATACGCTGATAAACAGCCTGCGTCAAATCCCGCAGGATTATACAATCAATATCGTTGACGGTAGACTTTATACAAGCTATGACCGACCGCTGTTTATCTATATAAACCATCAGAACCTACCTCAAAGTCTAGTGGTATTTGATGAATTTGCCGGGTCTAGGTCGGATTTTGACCATTATGAATCACTTTTACTATTCGGCCAAGATGGTATCAAGGTAAGCAATGGAACCAATGACCTTTTTTTCAAATATGAAAAATTCAGGAACATATATATCGATGCTTCTGTAATCGTCTCCCTGCAAACGCTGCTTAGGATAATCAAAACATTTATGCCGATTTTACTAATCTTATTTATTATTAAGTTAATATTTATAAATACTCTGATAATACTACTTGGTAGGTTATTTTATCTGGCGGTCATTTCCGGACTTATCTATTTTATAACCCATGAATTTAATAAAAAAATTAATTTTTCCGATGTGTATAAACTGATCATCGTCTCAAGCTTGATTCCGCTTCTGATTGACTTCACGCTTGTAATATTCGATATGCAGGTGCGTTTACCATTTTGGTTTCTGATAATTAACAGTATTTTTGGCTTCGTTGCTGTTTTGGAGGTTTTTTTCAAGAAGAAATTGTACCCGTTGATCAAGGAATAAATGTATTCAGAAATGAAATATTCTTTATCCTGTCCCAGCTAACAATAAGTTTGAACCCATGCCGTTTGGCTTCTTTGATTAACTTGGAATCATAATTTGCCCTTCGGATATCACCAAGTAATCCGACTTCTCCGATAAACACTGATTTTGATGGAAGCGCTTTATTTTTAAAAGATGAAAGAATGGCCGCAGCAATTCCTAAGTCTGCAACCGGAGATTTGACAGTTAACCCACCGGCAACACTCAGGTAGACATCAAACTTATCGAGATTTAACCGCATATTTTTTCTGATAACGGCAAGAAGTAATTGCACCCGATTATAATCAAGCCCGGCAACTACCCGCCTCGGCACAGGCAGTACCGTCGTCGTAACTAAACACTGAACTTCATAAAACAATGACCTCTGTCCTTCGACAATGCCAATCGTAGCTTTACCAGGTGCTGATACGGTTTTTTCTTCATCTATAAAGGCAGTCGCCGAGTTAACTTGCATTAATCCGATATCCGTCATCTGAAAAACACCAACTTCGTTGGTCGTACCAAATCTGTTTTTTTTTGCCCGCAACAGTCTATATTCACTTGTCGGTTCACCTTCAAAATATAAAACGCAGTCCACCAAATGCTCCAATGTCCGCGGGCCGGCAATATCACCCTCCTTCGTTACATGACCGACAAGTATTACTGCAAGGTCATTGGACTTAGCGAAATTTATCAATTTATCAACAACCTCTTTAATTTGACTGATACTTCCCACTAAGTTTGTCAGATGACCCGATCTCAACGTTTGAATTGAGTCAATAACCAAAACGTCAAACTTGTTCTTGGAGTGGCTGATCGCCTGAATAATTGAATCAACCTGAGTCGTCTCAGAGATATATAATTTTTTTGTTGATGATTTGATCCTTGCCGCTCTCTCCTTAACCTGGACGGCAGCTTCTTCGCCGGCAACATACAGGCAAGATAGATTCTCAACTGCTTTTAAGAGTAAGGTAGATTTACCGATCCCCGGCTCTCCGGCAAGCAGTATCACTTCACCCGCCACAATCCCGCTACCTAGTACCCGGTCAACTTCATAAACACCCGTTGATAATCTGGCTTTTTTTAGTGAAGTAACTTCTGTAAAAGCTACGATCTTTGCCGGATCAACGGATTTTTTTTTCTCATCATTAAATTTTTTTAAACTGTCCCAGGTTTGACATTCAGGACATCGGCCATACCACGAAGTTGTACTTGACCCACATTTTGAACATACAAAACTCGACATATTATTGGTAATTATACCTCAAGATACGGTTGCAATTTTAGCCTTAGTGGACTATATTAGTGATTGCTGTTATTAACGGTTATGAAAAAGAAATTGCTTTTGCTTCTGGCATTATTCACTGCATTTATAATTTTTTTGGGAGCGAAATTTTTCATCCTTGATAAACAGTCTGATAGTGGTATTTTAAAAGTCCTATCTTCCCCGAATGCTTCGATATTCTTAAACAGTGAAGCTATCGGCAAAACTCCATATGAAGACCGTATCAAAGAAGGAGAATACCTAATTAAACTTATCCCTGAAGGAAATGCAACCGACACCGCAACCTGGCAAGGAAAAATCAATGTTTTCCGAAATACTTTAGCTTTTGTCGACCGTGAGCTTGGTAACAGTGAGTTGTCATCCTCGGGTGTAGTCTTTACAGTTTCTAAGATCGCCAGCAAACCTTTTTCCTCAACAAATGGTGAAATTTCTATTGAATCCGAACCGGAAGGTTCAATAGTTTATTTGGATAATGATGAAAAAGGTATGACACCACTACTTCTGACTAATATCGAAAAAGGCGATCATGAATTATCTGTCAGTGCTCCCGGCTTTTTCCGTCGAACCCAAAAAATTAATGTTGAGCCAAACTTCCGCATCAATACAACAGTCAAACTGGCGATTGATCCTGCCTTTAAAGCAGTTGAGGATGAAAGCACGCAAGCATCAGTAAGCGCAACACCAAATCCATCGGGAACTTCGGATCAAACGACTACAAAAAAGAATATCACTATCCTTGATACTCCAACCGGCTGGTTGCGAGTCAGAGCAGAACCTAACCTGAACGCTTCCGAAGCTGCCAAAGTCAATCCCGGTGATAAATTTGAGGTCTTGGAGGAACAAAATGGCTGGTATAAAATACGTTATCAGGGACAGAATTTCGGTTGGATTTCGGCAAGATATACGAAAGAACAATAATATTCACTCCTCATTGATTATCTTCTTTACATTATTTGAAATCAGTATAAAACACGAAACAGAAATAAAAATCAGAATAAATGCGAAGAACTTTTCTCTTGAATCTAAAAACAAAGCAGATAATCCAAATAGAAAAGACACCAACCAATAAAAAACAGCGATCCTTCTTTTTCCCCAACCAATATTTAATAGCCGATGGTGAAAATGACCGGCATCGCCCCGAAACGGAGATCTTAAATTAATAGTTCTTCTGATAATCACATAAAGTGCATCAACTATAGGCACCGATAAAACCAACAATAATGTACCCATTTTACCCCAGGAAAGTATTGAAAGTACACCCAAAAAAAATCCTCCCAAGGCACCCCCGCTATAGCCTGGCATGATTCGCTGAGGATAAAAATTGAAAGGTAAAAATCCTATAAAAGCCGATCCGATGATGAATGCTAAAAGTACTACCGAAAAAGTAGAAATATCATGCGCTGTAAATCGAAATGCAATTATTCCCAAAAAAAATGAAGATATTGCTACAAATCCTGGCATTTGGCCGTCAACGCCCTTACTCCAGTTAACAAAGTTCGTTATCGCAACCAGCCATATAATGGCAAATAGATCGGCGAACAACAAAATATTATGAGAGCCGAAAAAATTTATCGGAATTACAAACTGATCCAATCTTATGATGCCGCCCAACGGATTTGATATATACGGAATACCCAATCCAAATGAAACCATGATCATCGCAACCAGAATATTGGCAATAAATCTCATATATGGTGAGCTATCCCTTCGGTCATCCCATAACCCCAGAATTAATATCAAAAGACTAGACAAAATAATTCCGAATATGATTTTATTGATCGGAATAAATATCAAAACTGCAATAACAATTCCGATAAAAATTGGCAAGCCGCCCGCCCGCGGAATTATCCCTTCATGGGTATTGGCTGGATGAAAACGAGATGCAGGATCGTCAATTAAATTTAATCGTTTAGCTATTTTTATAAATACCGGTGTTATCAAAAAAGTGATAAGAAAAGCCGTTACCGACGCTAAAAGAATCAAAGACATTTAGGTTATCAACATTATAATTCTTAAAAAAATCAGGGTTATAAGTATGATAATGACAATGTTTGCATAATAAATAATCCGCCGGACAAATACATTTCCGCTGAATAGGAATCGGCTGATATAGATATTAATTAAAACTATTAAAACCATTGATATCGGCAGATAAGCTAAGTAAATTGTATCGACGATCTGATCATCACCGTTTGGCCGGGAATAGAATAGCGGAACTTGAGGTGGCAGATTGGGATAAGATAATAAGCCGACAATAACAATTAAAACCTGAGATGCGACGAGCAACAATAGTGTAATACTAAATTTCTTCAGTGTATTTAAAATAATTGATTTCATGATATTAAAGCGAGGTCTCAATTGTAAACTTATCTTCACTGGTCATTATAAATGCTTTTACCGGATATTCAGGTAACATATTTATGAATTTATCTCTTGGTATAAGAACCGTACCATAATACGATTGACTTTTTTTCGGATTCAAATTATATAAATATATACGGTTCTCATCAAAATAATAACGTGCGGTAAAGTAAAGTATCGGATCAGTCAGATATAACAAATCCTGTTTTCCGGCGATATTTTTTATCTCATTAATGGTTCTAACTTCATGAGCTTTCGGGCGATACAGAATCAAAGCCCGCCAATAATGGAGGTATAGAACCAAAATCAGTCCAATAAAGAGTAGTGAGAATTTACTGTTCATACGCAACAGAAGATAGATAATTAATATATTAAATCCGCACGCAGCGAAAATCAGGTATCTTGGGACAAAAACCGGTTTAAAAATAGAGATGATCAAAAACAGAAAATAGAATAAAAAAGACCAAACAAGTAACATTTTTGTGATTTTATTTATTTTTACCCGTCGTAAACAAAATAAGAGCACCACTGAAAGAACTAGAGATAAAAGCATTAAATATCGGTCATAGTAATTGTAATATTCAGCTTCATAACCGGTATAAAGTATGGCCAATGAGTTAAACAGATCTTCAATATGCGTTGGTTTAGCCCAAAAGGTTTTGGTGTTTGATAATATCCGATTATAAATGAACAAAAACCACGGTAAAGCTAAGACAAAAGATAAAATAACACTCTTTAAGACGTTTTTGAAGCGCTGTCGATCGAAAATCATTGAATAAATTAATTGAGAGAGTAATACCAATGTAAAAAAATAGTGTGTGTATAAACCTAATACATTGATAAGAATTGATCTCAGTTTATTCTGTTTTATCAAATAATAATATGAACTGACAGTCAATAAAGCGAAAAGTGAATACATTCGCGCTTCAAATCCAAAATAAAGCAAAAAAGGATTGAAAATAATCAGTATTAAAAATATTTCAATTTGCCGATCATTTTTTTTTGTAATATGCTTGACAAACAAGAAAATCATATAAATCATTAATGTGAAAAATATTAATGACAGACAACGTAGAGCAAATGCTGATTGACCGAATATTTTAATCCAGTAATGCAGCAGGATGTAATACAAGGGTGGATTATTATCCAACGCAGTAGTCAACAGAATATCTTTAATACTCTGTCTTGCCATAAAATAGGAAAATGCTTCATCCCGCCAGAGAAATTCGGTCAACAACTTAAGAGGTGTAAAATTAAACAATAAATTTAACATAAATTGTCCTAGACCTTGGGCCATTTAGTTCAACGATCACCGGCCGTTGCCACGTACCTAAAATTAATTTCCCATCCTCAAAGGGCATTAAGAGTTGCGACCCAATAATTGAGGACATAATATGATCCTTGACGTGCTTGGGATCATGGGGATGACGGTATGCTAAGTGCGGTATGATTTGATCAAAGGCATCAAGCATATCAAGATCTGTGCCCGGATCCAGATCAGCCGTCGTCAAGCCGGCAGTAGTATGCGTGATAAATAGCATGATGACGCCTTCTTTTTTTTGGGAATGATTGATTACCAATTCAATTTGTTCAGTTAAGTCAATTATTTCTTTCTCTTTGGTAGTAGATACCACTAACTTCTCCATAGCTATATATTTTATAACATATGAACAAAATAAGTCATAACGACCCTTTATCTTAACCTAAAAACCTGATATACTATGAACCATGATTATTAAAAGAACGCGGAAATTAAACCCAAACCTAATCAAGAAAGCTGTTTACGTCTTGCTGCTTATCGTCGCATTTCTTATCGGGGCGATTTCCAGAGGATTTTTTCCGGTTGCTATGGTTGATGGAAATATCATTAGCACCAATCAGTTAAATCAATCACTAAAAAAAACCAGCGGCAAACAAGTTCTTAACTTGCTTATTGCCCAAAAGTTACTTGAAGAAGAACTGAATGATCGCGATGTGAAGATCACGAACGATGAAGTGCTGACAGAAATTAAAACCATAAAGAAAAACATGAATATTGATGACCGTCAGTTTAATCAGATCCTGAAGGAGCAAGGTAAAACATTAATTGAATATAAAAAAGAAATCAGACTTGAAATTGCGATTCAGAAATTATTTAAGACTGCTTATAAATTTACAGATACTGACATTGAGAATTATTTGTCGGCTAACAATATCCAAAAAAGTCCGCAATCAGCCATATATGAAAGTCAAAAAATCGCCGTTGAGAATATTTTGACAAAACAACGTATAGTCCAGCAATTTCAAGCGTGGCTAAATAGGGAATACAATGATAAAAGGGTAATTCTCTTTATTAAAGTCTAATTACATCCCAGTTGACAACATTCCACCAAGCTTCAATATAATCCTTACGAAGATTGCGATATTTCAAATAATAAGCGTGTTCCCAAACATCAAGGGCCAGTATCGGCTTCAATCCCTGAGAAACTGGTGTATCTTGGTTTGCTGTATCTATAATTTTCAGATCATTTTTCCCGTTAACAACCAACCATACCCAACCACTTCCAAATCGTGCCAGCCCAGTCTGTGTAAATTCCGTCTTAAAATTGTCAAAACTGCCATAAACCGAATCTATGACGGTTGCAAGTTGTTGATTTGGGTGACTTTTTTTAGCCGGTCCCATGATTTGCCAAAAAAAACTATGATTGGCGTGCCCGCCGCCATTATTCTGGACTTTGGTCCTAATGCTCTCAGGCAATTTAGATAAGTCTGCCAAAAGGGCATTTACATCCGCCACTTGAAACTCGGGCTGATCTGCAAGTGCTTCATTTAAATTGTTAATATAGGTGGCATGATGCTTATCGTGATGAATACGCATCGTTTCCTGATCAATATATGGCTCCAGCGCATCATATGGGTAAGGTAAATCCGGTAGTTTAAACATAGATTTATGTAAACTATTAACTAATTTATAATAGTTTATACACCTTAGGATTTAAAAAATCAAGATGTAATATAATCATTGTTAAAAGCATTCAATATATTACAAATTATGAAAAAATATATTAAGCTATCCGGTTACTTATTAGCAGTTTTGTCTTTAACCATATTAATCGCCGCCTTATTTATCACTGCATCAAATTTCTTCCAGTATAGCGATTTAAATGAAGTGAATTTAAAAAAAAACATCAAACCTGATGACGTAACCCCAATAAAATACATATCCAAGACCAGCCCAATACCAGTGACTTTGATTCCTACATCTGCGACCTACCCGACGGTCATCAAAAAACCTGCCGCTTCTGATGACGGACAACCATGGGGTGTAGCCAAAAAGATTGGTGAACATACCTATACTATCAAATTAGGCAAAGATGACCGAATGGGCAATCCGAATGAAATATATGAAGCGTTGAACAATTACCGAAACCAACTAAATAAGGGTTATCTCGCCTGGGACGAAAAGCTTGCTAATTTAGCTCAAAAACGTGCTGACCATTTTAAATCGATAAAAAATACAGATGAGCATGCCGGTCTTAATGATTATTTAGACAACCAAAATGGGTTTATCGAACTTGGCTTTAATCAAATCGGAGAAAATTCATATTTTGGGACTCCGCTTTATGGTGTACATCTTATTGAATGGTTATTTGCTTCAAGTGCAGAGCATAACAGCAATCAACTGGACCATGTCTGGTCTCACGTTGGTATTGGCGCCAATGATACGGCGGTGAATATCATTTTTGGCGGAGGTAAGATGTGACCTAATCTTTTTCGGTAACTTTATATTCGATTTTTTTACCAAATAATATCCTTATATGCGCATCCAGTGCCGGTAATGATCCAAAGAAAAAAGTTATCACCGGTAAAAAATACCATTGAATAAAAAGCATTGGTAATTTCTTTAACTCTGTTTTAACTTTCACTTTTTCTCTCATTTTGTGGTCGAAGTAAAGAATGAAAACCAGCATTAATGAACTTGCCGTCAAGATAAATGAAGATAACTTTGGTAACAGAAAACCCATAACCGTACGTTTAAACATCGGATTGATTAGTGGAGGTATATACGCACTTAAAGTCAATATAAAAAAAGATGACGGCCAAAATAAATGATGTTCAACAAGAAACAATATTTTACGTATTTTTATAATCGGATCAATATGTGGAGTATCGAAGAAACGAACAATTGCATACGGTATATCCGATACACCCCATGCCCATCTCCGCTCTTGTTCATACCTATTTTTATACGTTTTCCAAAATCCGTCTGTATATACAGCATCAGCCGAAATTGGCAGGTAAATCGGTAATGTCCTCACCTCTTTACCGAATTTGAAAAAAGCTTGAAGCCAGATATGCCAGTCTTCAGGAATGATGTCCGGATCCCAGAAGCCGACCTCATTAAGTAACCACATATTAGTTGAATAAGTAGAAACATGAATTAAATTCTCCCGCTGTGGTAATATCGATATTCTGACAACTGATGAAAGAATTGACTGTACTCGTATTGGTAAGGATAATTTCCAGAAATTATTATAGAGTAAAACCGGAGCCCAATAAAAATGGAAGAGGCGTTTTTTATCATGTATATATTCCAGCGTCAAATAACTTAGATAATCACTAGGCAACAGCGAGTCGGCATCGCAAACAGTAATTAAGACTTTTTTCCGATCAAGATTATTTTTTGTAATAAGCCTATCAATGAATTTTGCAGCATATGTCTCATTACTGGCTTTACCGACAATTTCTCCAGGTATTAGTCTATGGTATGTTGTATCAAACTCCCGAAAATCTGCTGCATATTTTTTTGACAGAATTGCGCTTCTCTCTTTTGCCGGTTGCCCTTCTCGTTCCTCCATCGCCAAAATAATTGAAATCCTGTCTTTCGGATAATGCTGTTCCTTAATATATTTAAGTGTTTCGTCCATTTTGGACACCGATTCTTTATAGTTTGTAATGATTATGTAGTGATAATAGTCACGGTGACTTTTTTCCTTCTCCAATTTTTTGAGCCAGTGAATCTTGCCGGCTTTTTTCAATAAATTAAATGAAATCGCAGCAAAATAAACAGTTTTGATTGACTTATATAAAAAGTAGATCAAATACCCCAAAATAAAATATGAAGCTATTGCCGGGTGTACCGGCGACATCCATACCGGTAAAAGAATGGTCGTTATGGTGAGAATCGGTACAATCTTTTCAGCAACCGAATAAAATAACTGCGTTCTGGCAATCCTTTTGATCATACAAATATTATATCTTATTTACTGAATATAAGTAAGCTCATGGTTGTAATAAGCGCTACCACGATCATGAAGTTAATGTAATCCAATATATCCAATACTTTAAGGATTGATAAACTTAAAAATCCAAAAGAAACCAGTATTGCAACCTGTGGTTTTGTGAAATGACTGACCAATTGAAAAAATAAAAGTGTTATCAAAATTATCATAAGTATTATTATCGGTATATCCACAGGTGCAGAAAAAAAAATAATCAGTAAAATCGGCAGTAAATTTATAAAAATCAGTGAAATTTTCTTCTTCGGGAAATTTCTTTGTTTCCAAAAAAATGCTGTCATAATCTTATTTTATGATATTTAAAAAAAATAGTATCTTGACAAGTTGATAAAAGTATCTATAATTTTTTTTAGGTAATAAAATTTATAATATGGCAGCGTCAAATCAATCCAACGACGAACTAATCAGAGAAGAAAAACCTCCCACCATAAATAACAACCTTCTACCCTTTTATTCCTATTGGAAGAAAGAAAAAGCACCTAGGGAAGTAAAACAATATTACAGTAAAAATGGACATTTAAAATTAATCAAAAGTTTATCAATTGAGATCTGCACAAATGTGGATCAGTGTCATAATCTTTGGCATGAATTTAATCAAAACAGAACACTTTTTGATACCTGGGAATTCCGTCAGGCTTTCTTTGACAGTTATAATCCTGATCTTCATTTTATATTACTAAAAAATAATGAGGAGAATGTCGCTTTATTACCGCTTCAGTATGAACAAGAATACAACCGCTACGCTTGGTTTGGCAGCCCGTGGCAGGAAGAAAGCGGATTTTTTGTCAAAGATCCTTTGTTTATCCCTTTGCTTCTTGGGATAAGTCCAACACCTCTATACCTTAATGCTATTGATAAAGAAGCATTGATTTGGGCTAAAGATCTGATAGATTTTGCTGCAGATGATCCGAAATTTATTCTGAATTTATCCAATATTCAGTCACTTGATGATTTCTTCCATTCTTTAAAAAAGAAACGAAGATATAATCTCAAACGCGATGTAAAACATATCGAATCACAACTACCCCAAATCGTCATTAATAATTTTTCGGATTTTGATAAACTGGTCGAATTAAACATCAAGAGATTTCAGCAAAAAGGTGAAGATACAGATTGGGAGGATCCACGGCGTATCATGACATTCAGACATGTCCTACGACTTGGTTTAATGAAGAAAAGCTTTCAAGTGCGAATGATCTCCGTCTATATCAATAATAAATTAGCGGCTTGCGACTTAATTGCCCTGTATAAGAAATGCTATTACGGATTGAAATGTGGGTATGATGTGGCTAATTTCCCCGGCATTGGTAACTTTATGAACTATTTTGAAATTAAGGATGCGCTTTCCTTAAATATGAAAAAAATGGATTTTCTGGAAATAGATTATGGCTGGAAAAATAAATGGTTTGAAGAAGTTCCTCTATTCAAATACGAAAAAGATTATAACTCCGATTCCATTGTAGATTGATCAAAGTTAATGAATCGATTTAAGAAAATACCGGTTATTCCGGATGTTTTATTTCTCATTTTTATCTTCATTCTTTTTATCTTAATCCGATCAATGAACTACTCTTTGCATATCAATTTTTCATTTGATCAGGCTGATGCCGGAATAAAAATCATGGATATGTGGAAGAATAGTGAGATTACGTTGGTCGGTCCCGGGAATTCTATCATTGTCAACGGAAAACAAATGATTCAAGGGTCGCTTAATTATTATTTCCCAATGATTTTTTTTGTTTTGGGTAAATTCGATCCGATACATTCCTCATATATTTTCATGCTCTTCACAGCACTAATGATAATTCCCCTCTTTTTTGGGATTAAATGGTTATTTAACCGACAAGTTGCGATTTTCATCACTATTTTATATTGTTTACTGCCCGTTTATATAGACTCCACCCGTTTCTTTTTCGGACCTAATTTCCAGCTGTCACTCCTGCCCGTAGTCACATTATTTATGGGTTTATATAAGAAATTCGGTGATAACCGGTTCTTTTTTATGATTTTCTTCTCACTTGGAGTAATATGTCAAATCCACTTTGCGACGCTTTTTATTTTGCTACTTCTCTCAGCTTACTATCTGATATCTGAAAGAAAAAATATCAGAAAGTTTGTTTTAGCAACTCTCGGATTTATCATTGGTTTTTCGCCAATAATCATCTTTGAGTTGAAAAATAATTTTTACAATATCAGAATTCTGGCAGAATATTGGCAACTGTCTAGAAGTGCAAAAAATTTTGAACTGACTCCTCACCGATATATAAACAGCCTATTAATACTTATAGTTTTATCCGCACATTTATATAAAAAATATGTCAATAAAAAAACAATACTTATTACTCTATTTTTTTTACTGATCGTTGATACTTTTCTTTATTTCCCCAAACCTTCACATGCCTACGGTATGAATGAAAACTGGAATTTCCCAATGGAAAGAAAAGCATACGAAATTATCCGCGGACAAAATATTAAAAAATACAACATTGTAAATCATATTTACGACAATTTATCCATTGTTATCAAATATCAAATGAAGCGTGATGGAGTGATTATCGATTTTGAAGATTATTATCACAATGATTTTCTTTTTGTGATAAGTAATAACGAAAATATCTTTAATGATCCAGCTTATGAAATCAAGACATTTCAGCCAAATAGAAAAATAAAAGAATGGAAATTGAATAATCGCTATAATCTTTATCTGTTTGAGAGAATCAGATAGACGTCATTATTTAATCTCCCTAATTCATTTCGAGTATAGCTTGTTCAACTAGATCCAAAGCCCTGTGAAGCTGTTCTTCAGAAATAATAAGGGGCGGAGCAAAACGAACCACGTTATCATGGGTTGGTACTGATAAAGCACCAAGTTGAGCTAAACGTTCACACACGGGTCGGGCAGGTTGATCCAATTCAACACCAAGCAATAGTCCTTTTCCACGTGCCTCTTTTACGTGCGGTGATCTGATCGCTTTTAATCTTTCAAGTGCAATATTGCCAAGCTTCGCTGCCTGCGCCGCGAGACCTTCATCCTCAATTACATCTAAAGATTCCATGGCAACGGCACAAGCTATGGGATTTCCACCCCATGTTGAACCATGTGAACCCGGTTCAAATACATCCATAACTTCTGCTTTTCCGACAACTGCTGATACCGGATAGACCCCACCACCGAGTGCTTTTCCTAAAATAACAACGTCTGGCTGTACATCATCATGCCATGAAGCTAACCATTTTCCAGTCCTTCCTAATCCTGTCTGAACTTCGTCGGCCACAAGTAACACATTATGTTTACGACAAATTTCGGCAGCTTTTTTTAGATATCCTGCTGGTGGAACAATGACACCACCTTCACCTTGGATCGGCTCGACAAAAAACGCTGCTGTTTTATCGGTTATCACCGACTCAAGTGCGTCCTCATCACCAAAATCTACCCAATCGATATTATCAGCAAGCGGTTCAAAACCTTTTCTGTATTCAGGGGTTGTTGATAAACTGAGTGCGCCCATAGTCCGACCATGAAAGTTACCTTTTGCGGCAATTATACGTCCTTCCCCATCAGGAATGCCTTTTTTATCATAAGCCCATCGAAGAGACATTTTTATCGCGGTATCGACTGCTTCTGATCCGGAATTCATTGGAAGCATTTTCATTGCAATTTCAGGATCACCCCGCTCAACAAGCTGACATAATTTGGCTGCATAAGGACCGAGAAGTAAATTGTGAACATATCTACCGGTAACACCAACATTATTAGCTTGATCCAACATTGCCTGATATATCCGCGGATGAGTATGGCCTTGGCTGACAGCACTATAAGCACCAACCAAGTCAAAGTATTCTTTACCCAATTCATCGGTAACCATTGCACCCTGACCAGCTGCAATAGCTACGTCTAGAGGTTGATAATTATGAGCAAGATATCTCTGTTCAAGAGCAAGTGCTCTTTGTGTTTCAGCTCCAATTGGTGCTATCTCTGCCATAGAGGTTTATAAAGCGAAGTATAATACCAAATACTATATCTGTCAATCATCACCGAAGACTTCTTTTATTTTTGAAAAATGTTATTGTGAAAATTAAGAGAAATAAGCTTAAATACGGAAAACCGACGAAAATCATTTCTAATAAAATAACGATCACTAAAGTACTAACAATTAAATATCCATAGCTAAAATATTTCCAAAATACGTTGTCCATAGCAGTAAAAAAACTGCTTGGACTACCAGACGCCGACATCACAATAGGACGTTTGCTCCAAATCCTCCAAGAAAAAAATATAGTGAAGGTCCACTGTATAACTAACTCCTTCGAAGTGAATGATTTATCTCTACAGTTTACCTGGTAAGTTGTTTTGTAAATAAATTCATTTCCAGATTATCATCCATTATGAAGACCTGAACAATCTCACCTGTCTTGGTACTGATATCCGAATGTGAGCTTACAACGTTACGTCTGGTGATTTTCTTAATCAATGTACTCATACCATTAATCGTAGCCTCATGTAGCGCCTTACGAAGATCTTTAACTAGTTGTACCCCCCGATGACCATCCAGAAGTGTCTCTTCAATGGGAAGTAATTTGCCTTTCAAACGGATTATGATCATATCATTAAGGATATATGATTTGGATTGATCAGGACCTACGCCTAATGCTTTCAGATAAAACTTCGTCACTGATTTACTGATTTCATCTTCTATTTGTCCTTTTGTCGGTACTTTTTCCATAATACTTCAAACTTTGATTCGCGAGACAAAAAAAACCAGCAATTTCTTCTTGTTATCAGTGATTGAAAAATTGATAATAAGAATTATTCGCTGGTTTACAATAAAACAATCTGGTATTTAGATCTTTTTAATGTCTACCACATTGCAACAATCCAACTATATTATACAAAAAAAAATAAATAATTCAAGAGGTGTAATGTAACCCCAAAGGTCTTATAGGGGGTATGGAGGAGCAGATGTTTTGGGGTTTATGAGAGATTAAACGTATTAGAAATAGAGATTTCTCATACAGAAACAAATTAAATATATTGATTTCCTTTTCGGATAATTTGAATTTATTTTTTCTGGCCGAATTGGTTGAGTTGAATTAGTTAATTGATTTGTTTCCATAAAATAAATATATCACAATTAACAACTCCAAATCATTGGAGTACATTGAAATCACCTGTGATATAATAAATTGTATGGTAGATGAACAGAGAGATGCTGGTGTTGCAGGACCTGTTAATCCACAAGACGGTCTAAGGGGAGATGAACAAAGGGCTCAATTAACCAGTTTTATTTCTGAACGAGTCATGGCTTCACCTTTCTTACCTGAACCGCTAGACATGAATGGAGTTGTTCAAGAAGCCATAGCATTAGGTTTAGAAGTGCGAGATGCAAGAAGTATAGATGGCACAGTTACTATTGTGAATAAAGAACCATTTGGAGTCGCACATAGATTCCCAGGTGCATATATATTCATTGATGGCAGACTTATTGAACGTGAATTAATTGCAGCAGCTACATATGATGGTAAACCATGTAACTGGATTGATCGTTATGATAGAATCGCTGGAGATAATGGAATAATTACAGCGGTGGTGGAAAGGGGCTATTTCGTTCCTCTTGATGGTGGACGCATACCGGCGGAAGAAACCAAATATCTACCTATTCCAGATGCAAAAGATGGTGGACCATCATTTTACAAGGCTAGTGAATCATTTCATAATTATGTTAGTTCACCGATGACTCCGGGTACTCCAACCACGTATCAACCTCCTCAAGCGACATGAATAATTGAATTCAATTTAGTTTGAATAGAATACGATCATATCAGATAATTTAATCCTAACTTTTATAAAATTAAATATTGGAATCGACGTTAATCATAACAAAGTCGTAAGTCTGCTGAGATTTAATTTTAGAATATTATTGTGACGTAGAATTCTTTTTTTTAAGTCTACCGTGTAACCTGAATAGATTTTATTACGGTCTTAGTTATAGACAATAGAGACGAAAAACATGTGTGAGCCAGCTGTCCAGTAGGTGGAACTCATTTTTTCCTGATTTAATCGAGACATACCACAAGCTGCAGGAATTTGGTACTTTCTGATTCAGACCGTCATACTGTGTTATAATATATATTCATTATGAAAGGTGAATGGCTAATATCTCGATTGGCACTTGCTTCCATGTTGTTTGCTACAGGGGCACAAGCATTAGCCATAGAAAAACCTACTAATCCAGGAAATCCGGCCCATCTGGATGATGCTATTCCGCCACCTCTTAATTATAAACTCTATTTACCTGCAGTTCCTGCGGGTACGCAGCCTTTGCCACAACTTACAACATATGTAGGTCATCCACAAAGAATAAAAGATCCAACATGTGAGGAGTGGAAGTTGACAGACGATAAGGGTAATAGAGTAAGAACGTTTAGTACAAGTAGACATCCGAAAGAGGAAAAAATACTTGATGAGATTGCTACGATGAATCCTCCGGGATCAGCATTGGTACAACTTATGTATGAGACTTGCGGAAATAATATAGCATATGAAATTGAAGGAGCGCATACCGCAATGCATGTAA
>Ga0156136_119_pt2 | contig 62443 bp, 52 predicted proteins | sample RifCSPlowO2_02_FD_107789 | JGI IMG/M metagenome (GOLD analysis project Ga0156136, IMG submission 107789) | Candidatus Roizmanbacteria bacterium RIFCSPLOWO2_02_FULL_38_10 | reverse complement strand
TCTTTTTTTTCTGTTTGAGTATCCTTACTGATTGTTTCTTCAGTTTGGCTTTTAATTGTCGTGCCTGTAAAATAATCTTTAAGCAATCCGGTTTCCCAATCGTTTGACCCCTCTTTGCGGCGAAAAAAGCGATCATGTGTCGTTACATATTCATATTCATCCGGACTGAATGCATGTGTTTTTAATTTGCTTGTTGGCAATTGTTGTTCAGGAGCATCTGGCAGAGCATTGATGACGACATTGTCCTTGAAGTAATCAATGAGGTTTGACATTTTCCAAATTTTAGAAGTCGTTGACATCCGGTAATATATCAGGTCCTTAGCTGTGATAAGTTCAACTCCTTTGGCAGAAATGGTATGAGTATCAAATCCCTGGATTGGGAATTGGGCTTCATCTTCCTTTTCATCCTGAGTTTCTATTTTCTGACCGGAGAAATAATCAATGAGCATTGAAGATTGCCACTCAGGCAGATCTTTAGATTCACGTTGAAAAAATTTACCAATGATCGTCATTATCTCTCGTCCGCGAGGTGAGAAGGTATAGGTTGATAGAACAGTCGGTTCCTGAATGTCCATCTTACCGGATTTCATGATTTCATCCTGAATTAAGGCTGTTCCGATGTTTGAGGTACAGATAACGACGGTATTTTTAAATGAAATTGTATGGCCTTTGTTATCGGTAAGTCGGCCATCATCCAAAATCTGAAGCAGGATATTAAAAATATCAGGGTGTGCTTTTTCAACTTCATCAAAAAGAACGACTGAATATGGCTTTCTTCTGACCGCTTCGGTCAATTTACCGCCTTCTTCATAACCGACATAACCCGGGGGTGCTCCCAACAATTTTGCTACTTCATGTCGCTCCATATATTCGGTCATATCAAATCTGATGATAGCTTCTTCCTGGCCAAATAGGATTTCGGCCAGTGTTTTAGCGAGTTCGGTTTTACCAACGCCGGTAGGACCCAAAAAGACGAAGCTGCCAATAGGTCGTTGTGTAGATTTCAATCCGGCCCGGCCGCGACGGACAGCTTGAGAAACACTAGATACGGCAATTTCCTGGTTGATCAACCGTTGATGCATGATGTCTTCAAGCTTTTTGAGTTTTTCAAGTTCGGACTCAGTGATCTTCGACACGGGAATTCCTGTCCATCGTGAGACAATATCCTTGATTGATTGTACAGTGACAGAGCTTGTAGTTTGAGATTTTCGGGCATTAAAGTTTTCCCGTTTTTCCTTCAAATCACCTTCTAGATCTTCCAACTTCTTTTTAAGAATATTTCCCTTTACTCTGTTTCCCGATTTATCTGCTTCCTGGATTTCTTGTTTGAGTTGATTGACGCGTTCTTCAACCGATCTAATTTCTTCAGGCAAGGAAATGAGCGGCAGTCTGACGGCAGACGCGGCTTCATCTATCAAGTCAACACCTTTATCAGGTAAAAATCTATCACCGACATATCTTTTAGAGAGTTTGACAGCTGCATCAATAGCATCATCGGGAATTTTCACCCGATGAAATGCCTCATATTTATTTTTTAAGGCTTTGAGCATCTTAACAGCTTGTTCTTCGGTTGGTTCAGGTACTATAACAGGTTGAAATCTTCGCTCCAACGCCGGATCTTTTTCAACATAACGTCGGTATTCGGTCAGGGTTGTCGCGCCAATGATCTGGAGTTCTCCGCGGGCAAGCGATGGTTTTAAGAAATTAGAAGCATCCAACGAGCCTTCTCCACCAGCGCCAGCACCGACAAGATTATGAATTTCATCAATAAATAATATGATTTGGCCTTTTGAGGCAACAACTTCTTCAATAAGATTCTTCATTCTCTCTTCAAATTCTCCCCGGTGTGAAGCGCCGGCTAACATACTCATCAAATCTAGCTGTAAAACTTTTTTATTTAATAATGGTTCCGGAACGGTTTTGCTGACGATTTTTTGTGCTAAGCCTTCAACAATTGCCGTTTTTCCGACACCTGCTTCACCAACTAAGGCAGGATTATTCTTGGTTCGACGCGACAAGATATGAATTGCCCGTTCTATGACATCTGATCTTTCAACTACGGGATCAAGTAGTCCCTGTGCTGCTTTACCAGTCAGATCAACGGTGAATTGTTCCAGTGAATTCTGGTGATGAGTCTCACCGGCAATCTCTTTGTTTGAAAGCCCTTCTTTTTTACCGATAATTTTTTTGTTTAAATCTTCTTTTTTAAGGCCTAACTTGGCGAGGACCCGGGCACCGGCTCCTTCACCCTCTTCATATAAAGCCAAAAGGATATGTTCCGGAGAAATGAAATCAAAACCGAGTTTTCTTGCTGTCACTAGGGAATTATCCAGTATCCTTTTTATACGTGGTGATAAATCAGGCACTTTAGTCGAGACTCCTTTTTTGTAAATTTTTTCTAACTCCTGATCAATTATTTGAGGCAGTATTTTGGCTTCGGTAAATAGTTTATATATTTCTTGATCTGAAAGAAGTCCGTGAAGCAGATGTTCCGAATCAACCAATTCATTTTTTAACTCTTTGGCTTTATTTTGTGCTGTCAGAAAGACTCTATTTGATCGTTGTGTCAAGTGTGTCATCAGGTCCAGTTCTTCCCTTTTTTTACCATCGATGTTTGATGCCAATGGTTGATTATTATTTGATCCAACTGCAGATGTTTTTTGATCATTTACCATTGGTTTATTAGCGGTTGGTTTCGCAGTTTCTTGAGCTACATCTTTTGGCGGCAGATGGGTTGTTTGTGTTGTCGTTTGAGTCGTCGCCGGAATATTTGCAGCTGGTGGATTACCGATACCCGAATATGCTTGACCACCGGGAGGATTACCGATTCCTGAATACGCATGACCGCCAGGTGGGTTACCAATGCCAGAATATGCTTGAGGCCCACCAGCGATAGTCTGAGTTTCAGATTGAGTCACCACTGTTTGACTGGATTGCGATGGTTGCTGTTGATTATCTTGGGGTGTTTTCTTTTTAAACAAATCAAATACTGCCATATTGTTCATTATGAATAATAAAAAAACATTTGTCAACCGATTGCTCGACTGCTTGATTATGCTATAATTTGTTCAGTTATGAAGCTGTTAGTGACTGGCGGTGCCGGGTTTATCGGATCCAACTTTATTCTGTATTGGCTAAACAAATATCCGGAAGATCAGATCGTAAATCTTGATAAATTGACCTATGCGGGCAATCTTGAAAACCTAAAATCTGTCGAAAAACATCCTCACTATAAATTTATAAAAAGCGATGTTTGTGACCAGAAATTAGTTGGTCAAATTGTAAAAGACGTTGACATGATAGTCCATTTTGCTGCTGAATCGCATGTCGATCGTTCAATTACCGACCCAGCTCCGTTTATACAAACAAATATAGTTGGTACCCATGTTCTTTTAGAGTCGGCACTAAAGTACAGTATTAAAAGATTTCATCATATCTCGACCGATGAAGTTTTTGGTGAGCTACCACTTACATCGAAGGACAAATTTAATGAGCTGACCCCATATAATCCTCGCAGTCCATATTCGGCATCAAAAGCAGCTTCTGATCATCTGGTGAGAGCATACTACCATACATATGGATTACCGATGACCATATCTAATTGTTCAAATAATTTTGGTCCCTATCAATTTCCGGAAAAGCTAATATCATTGGCAATAACGAATATCCTGGAAGGCAAAAAAGTACCAGTCTATGGTGATGGACAACAGGTGCGTGATTGGCTCTATGTTGAAGATCATGTCGAGGCGATTGATCTGATCATTCAAAAAGGCAAAATCGGCGAGACATATTTTGTCGGCGGCTTGTCATACGATATATCCAATCTGGAAGTCATCAAAAAAATCCTGAAAATTATGGGGAAGGGCGAATCGTCAATCGAATTTGTCAAAGACCGACCCGGCCATGACCGTCGTTATGCGATTGACTGGTCCAAGATAAATACCAAACTGGGCTGGAAACCAAGAACGTCTTTTAAGGAAGGTCTAATATTAACTATTCAGTGGTATCAAAACAATCAGCAATGGTGGAGAAAATTAAAAAAATAAGTTTAACGTTTATTAGACTCCTAGGTTTTGTTATATATTTTTTTGTTGTATTTATTCTTCATATCCAACTTACATTTTTATTAACTGACATTTTACATTTACAACTCGATTCAGTGACACATGCATTTTATTGGACATTTCAACCCGCTATTTTATATCCTTATTTGATACATATAATATTTCCTCTTCTAATAATATTTGTCTTCTTATTGAATAAGCGGTTTCAACTAAGCACTTGGAGAAATTTATTAATTTCAACATTAATAATATTTTTAACACATGTTTTGATATTGTTAATGGTTCCTAAATATAACATTCTTGGATATGAAAGTTGTAATAGGCTATATAATTTACAATGTCAAAAATACCATTGTCAATCCTTGAACGTCGATTCAATTCCCACAGATAAATATGGAAGTATCAATGATTTTATTAAAAATAATGGTCGTCCTGTAAGTAGAAGCACTTCACTCAAATTAAGTAATGATTATGAATATAGTAATTATGAATATAGTAATACATATACTTCTGGATGTGTGTTGATTACCGATAATCAAGGCAATGTCGTTAAAATCGCATTGTCGATGATTCTCTTCTAATTTTTTTTCGAAAGTGGATCAGTCAAAAAACCTCACTCCGGGAGTGCGCAGGCATGAAGCTTGTCAGTTTTTTCGTTCATAGTACTTGATTAGAACTGTTTTTCTACCATTTGCTCCGGTAACCTCGATAATCACTTTGTTGACTACTTCCGGAAGTGGAACTTTAGTTTTAAAAATGCTATTTTTATCAGGTATTATCTTTTCACCATTGACGGTTATGATTGTTTCTTTATCGGTCTTACCGATAAGTTCAATAAATTCTTCCCGGCTGAATACGGTTTTTTTGGGCGATAGGATATCGACATGTGGTGAAGAAAATAATAATTTAAGCTGATAACCGAAATAAAAGATAAATAACAAAGTAAATATAATCATTACCGTTGAAATAGCTTTTTTTGTATTCGGAGTTAAATACTTTTTCGGAACCTTTTTTTTAAACCTGATTTCTTCTTTTTTCTCATATTCACGGCGGAAAAAAGCTGTCAATTTATCACCATTTAGCCCTAAGAATTTGCCGTATGATTTTATAATTCCAAGGATATAAGTTTTAGACGGAAATGCAGTCCAGTCGTCATTTTCGATAGCAATAAGATATTTTTTTCGTATTCGGGTTTTTTTTTCTACTGTTTCAATCGATAACTCTCGCCTGGTTCTTTCTTTATTTAAAATCGTACCGGTGGTTAACATGGATTGGTATATTCTACTACAAAAAAAAGCGGCCGAGCTGGCCGCCTTTTTTATTGAAAATTATAGGTTTAATAGTCACCCATTCCGGATGGAGCTGCCGGCATGTTTGGCTCTTTCTTTTCAGGAAGATCAGTCACTAAAGCCTCTGTTGTCAGAATCATGATTGCGACAGACGCTGCATTCTCAAGGCCTGTCCTGACTACTTTAGCCGGATCGACTATCCCTTTTTTAAACATAGATCCAAAATCCAGAGTCAAAGCATCAAAGCCATAATCACTTTCCTTTGTTTCTTCGACTTTCTTTAAGACCCAACCCGAATCCACACCGGAATTTCTGGCAATCATGGAAAGCGGTTCGCTTAATGATCTGTAGACGATATCGACACCGGTTTTTTCCTCATCATTGCTTATTTTTTCTTTTAGAGCTAAAACAAGCTTTCTGGCTTTGAGTAAGGTGACTCCACCACCGGCGACGATGCCTTCTTCAAGTGCTGCTTTCGTTGCTGATACAGCATCATTTACTCTTTCCTTCTTATCTTTCATTTCAACCTCTGTAGCAGCACCGACATTGATTACAGCGACACCACCGGTCAGTTTTGCCAGTCTTTCCTGAAGTTTTTCCTTATCAAATTCAGATGTTGTTTCGTCCATCTCCCGACGGATTTGGTTTACTCTGGCTTTGATATTACTGGCCGTGCCTTTGCCGCCGATAATCCGGCAGTTTTCTTTATCGGCCCAGACTTTATCAGCCCGTCCTAAGACGTCAGTGTCTATATTTTCAAGCTTTTTGCCAAGATCTTCAGAAACGACTTGGCCACCTGTCAAAATAGCAATATCTTCAAGCATAGCTTTGCGTCTATCGCCAAAACCCGGTGCCTTGACAATCAATGCATTAAATGTGCCCCGGAGTTTGTTGACAACTAAAGTGGCTAACGCTTCACCTTCGACTTCATCAGCTATAATCACCAGGTTTTTGGAAACTTTAACAAATTTTTCCAAAAAAGGTAGAAGGTCAGAAACAGCCGAGATTTTTTTATCGGTGATTAAGATATAAACGTCTTCGATTTCCGCGGTCATTTTATCCGAGTCGGTGACAAAGTATGCAGATGCATAACCTTTATCAAATTCCATACCTTCTTTATGTTCAATCTCCATCTGCATGCCCTTACCTTCCTCGACAGTGACGACACCGTCTTTACCGACTTTTTTAATTGCTTCGGCAATCATAGTACCGATTGCAGGATCTCCGGCTGAGATTGTCGCAACCTGAGTTACTGCAGCCTGGTCAGAAAGTGGAATTTTTTTCGAATTCTTACCGATTTCAGAAATCACCAATTGGACAGCTTTCTTAATACCTTTTTTCAGAATCATTGGATTGGTACCGGCAGTGATATTTTTAAGACCGGCATTAACCATAGCCTGAGCAAGAAGCGTAGATGTTGTCGTACCATCTCCGGCGACATCGTTGGTTTTTGAGGCTGCTTCCTTTACTAATTGGGCACCCATATTTTCAAATGGGTCTTCCAAATCAATTTCTTTTGCAATTGAAACACCATCATGGACTACATTCGGAGCACCCCATTTTTTGTCTAGGGCAACATTTCGGCCTCTTGGTCCAAGTGTTGTGACGACAGCTTTAGCTAAAATATTAACACCGCGGGAAAGTTTTTGGCGAGCATCGTCGCCAAACTGTAATTGTTTTGCCATATATTTTTTGAGTAACTAGTAATAAGTAATTTATAATTTAATTAACAATTGCCATAATATCTTTCTGTTCTATAAGCAGCCATTCTTCACTGCCGACTTTTACTTCATTGCCGCCCCATTTTTTATAAAGAACTTTTTGACCTATTTTAAAATGCATAGGCATTTTTTTGCCGTCATCATTTATGGATCCCGGTCCAGTTGCCATAACTTCACCCATTTGGGGTTTTTCTTTGGCACTGTCCGGCAAGACAATACCTGATGGTAACACTTCTTCTTTTTCTAGAGGCTTGACTAATACATAATCGAAGGTTGGTTGGATATTATTTTTTTGTTTCATATTGAAAATAATAGATAAATATTGATATAACTTATAAAGGACGTGGAATTAAACGAGACAATAATAGCGAAATTTGCCATTATTGTCAAGTGGTAATGTCGTCTGCTAATTACTATAAGTTATTAAGCCAAATGGATAATTTTGCACCAAGTAGTAGTGTATCAGCGGTAAATGGTATTGAGCAGGGATTGCTTGATATTAAACATCTTGAAGAGTTGATCCAAGCTGCCGCTCTACCTCACGATTTAACGGATAAAATTAAAAATCTACTGCAACGGGCTTCTTTATCTATAAGATATGGGGTAGGTTTGAATCAAATTGACGGTATTACAAAATATGTAGAATGGCTTACTACATTACCCTGGAATAAAAAGACGAATGATATTCTTGATGTTACGGCAGCAAAAAAGATCATGGATAAGAATCATTACGGACTTCTCGATATAAAGCAACGGATATTAGAATATTTATCTATCCTGATCTTACAGAGTAAAAAGACGGATTTTTCAAATTTTCATGCCCCGGTACTTTTTTTTACGGGGTTAGCAGGTACAGGTAAGACGACTTTCGCCCGTTCAATCGCCGAAACTCTGGGTCGGACATTCATTAGAATCCCTTTTGGCGGATTATCTGCCGCTTTGGATTTGAGGGGAATGTCAAAAGTTCAACCTGAAGCAGAGCCGGGTCAGATAATAAAAGCTCTAAGAAGGGTGGGTACAAAAAATCCGGTTATTTTACTGGATGAGCTTGACCGAATTTCACCTGAAGCTAAAGGGGAAATTATGGGTGTTTTGATTGAACTTCTTGATCCGGAGCAAAATAGCGGCTTTCTTGACCATTACATTGATTATCCTTTTGATTTATCTCAGGTAATTTTTATCGCAACGGCAAACAATACTAATAACATTGCCACTGCGGTCATGGATCGGATGGAGGTAATTCAACTGCCTTCATATAGTGATGAAGAAAAAATAGTGATTGCCAAATCATATATTTTCCCAAGAGCGATAAAGACAAGCGGACTTCTTGAGGAAAATGTCAAGGTAGATGATATTGTTTGGCAGAAAATTGCCAGAATGTCAGGCTATGATCCGGGATTACGGTCGGTTGAGCGTAAGATTGAAATGATTGTCAGAAAAGTCGCTTATAAATTCGTGTCAGGTGAGGGGACCCAATTCTCAATTAACGAATTTAATGCGAAAGATTTTATCGAATAATATCAGGTATGTCGATCTGCTACTTTTGATGCTCCAAACGAATCAGGCTTTATCTTGACCTCATAACCGTTTGCGCGAACCATACCGCTTATCTCTGTAATCATATCCTTTGTCTCACCATTTGTGCCAATATCGACATGTATTTCAACGTCATATTTTGAAATACCATTATCACGAAAAAGTATGCTGAGTTCTTCGGCAGAAATTAAAGAGAGTACTGCTTCACGATACATGCGCTCTTTAAGATTCATTTTTTGGTCTACGATTTCTCGCTTCCAAAAGTAGACACCACCGGATCCGACACGATGTATCGCCAAAGCAACCACAAAATCATAAGAACCTTTTTTGGTCTTCTGGGAATCAGAACCGATGATGATGCGATATTTGGATTGGCGGTCTTTGTGCATGTAAGAAGAAACGATTTTTTGCAGCTGATGTACAGTTAATGATCCATGTGTTGGGCTGTTGAACATAGAAAACTATATTCTAACAAAAACCGGATAAATTGTCATTTGGACAAGACGAAGGTGGAGTGTATGGATCTGGAACCAGCGACGTCCTGAGCGCAGTCGAATGGGCGGAGAGGGCGAGATTCGAACTCGCGAGGGCCAAAAAGACCCTAGAGGTTTTCAAGACCTCCGCACTAGGCCACTATGCGACCTCTCCAGTCATGATATTTTACCCTAAGTTTAAGCCCTTTCCAAATGATAAAATAAGAAAAATGGGTGTAGAAACTGAAAAAAAAGGTATAGCCGAAAAATTAGTACATTATGGGAAATTAATAGCTATTGGTTTGATTGGCTTGGGTGCGCTTTTAGGCAGCGGTACGTTAGTTGCAGGAGGAGCATTGAAATATGTTGGTGGAACAGTGACCGAAAGCTATTTGAAAAATCATAAGAAAAACAAATGACAAAATTTGTATCAGTATTTATAACAGTCAAAGATAAAAAAGAAGCGAAAACTCTCAGTCGGACGTTAATAGAAAAAAGACTTGCCGCCTGCGTCAATATCATAACCGGTATCGAATCAATTTATCGTTGGCACGGTAAAATCCAAAATAATAAGGAGGTTATCTTAATCGCTAAAACCAAGAATGATCCAATGGTGATGAAGCGATTAATCATGACCGTTTCAGAAAATCAGAGTTATGAAAATCCCGCAATTGTGATTTGGCCAATTGTTTATGGTAGTAAAGATTACTTAAAATGGGTTGATGGAGAAGTTCAACAATAAAAAAATGATACATGAAATTTCCGCCGGTGGAATTGTATTTCGAAAATTTCAAATTTCAAATTTTCAATTTCAAATTAAATGGTTAATCTGCCAACATTCTCAACATAAAGGTTGGGTATTTCCCAAAGGTTTGGTCGGTGATAAAAAAAGGGATGAACCGTTGGAAGAAGCTGCTTTGCGGGAAGTAGAAGAGGAGGGAGGAATTAAAGCAAAATTGATAAGTCCACTACCCAAGCCGGTTGAATATTATTACTTATATAAGGGAGACAAAATAAAAAAAACCGTTCACTACTTTTTGATGGAATATATATCCGGTGATCCAAAAAACCATGATTTTGAGATGGTGGACGCTAAATTTATACCCAAAAATGATGTTAGAAAGACTCTTACTTACTTAACAGATAAAGAAGCATTTGAAGAAGCAATAAAATTAATGATCAATAGATATTAATTATTGAAAATTATATAGATATCTTTGAAGGTTGATTTTGCCATCTATTATCTTCACCCCATCTTTTTTAAGTTTATCAATTTGCATGCTTTTTCCTCCAAATGCATATCCATTGGCAATTGTGCCATCGGATCTTACTACTCGATGACAAGGATAGGTCTTGGGATTCGTATTTTGATGGAGGAGTGATCCAACGGTTCTTGGATTTTTAATAAAGGCTTTTTTGGCCAGGCTTTTATATGTCGTGACTTTTCCTTTTGGTATTTGACGAAGCAAAGAAAAGATCTTTTGATTATTTTTCATGAGCGGTGGAAGGGATTCGAACCCTCGACCTTCTCCTTGGCAAGGAGACATTCTACCACTGAACTACCACCGCTAAAGTGCCGAGGCTCAGAGTCGAACTGAGATCTCATGTTTTTCAGACACGCGCCGTGACCACCTTGGCTACCTCGGCAAAGCTAAATCACATAATTATAACATTAATATACATCCCTTTTTAAGAATAGATAATAATTCGGATTTGTCAATTTAACGCGATTATATTTGCGATCATTGAGCAATTTGTTTTTAATAATTTCGATTTTATCCCAATTGGATTCCCAATGATTATTCGCATTTTGGTCGGGTGTTATATCAAAGAGAATAATGTCCGGATTAAAATTTTCATAACGTGGTGTTAACAAAATCAAGTCCTCGTTTCTATTCGATAGATAAGCTAGTAAATTATTTTGGCTCATGACGCTACCGGTTGTCGGAACTTTATTTATCAAATCAAATAGATGTTGATTTGGACCCTTCAGTTCAGTCCAAAAAGTTTTATTTATAAATAAATTTATTGGTGATGCTGTCAATTTTCTTGCCGTGTAGCCGGAAATTAAGACAGATATACAGATTAAGCTATATGCAATAGTTTTGTTTTTTAAAGCCAAAATTCTATTAAGAGCAGATATACTGGCGATTGTCAGAAAAATTCCCAGATATACATGATAATGTGAACCAAAAGTGAAATTATCAAACATTGTTTTTAATGGGATTATTTTCAAGAGCAAATCCAAAACAACAGGCACTAGAACAAAACCCGAGATTAGGGGTAAGAGACCAAATGATGTGAAAGATCGAAAAATATAGTGTAGTTTCTGTGGATGATCAACGATGTTAAGGTAAATTTGTGGCGGTGCAAAGGTCATTTCCGGGGTATACAGATAAAATTTTTGCGAGATAGCCGGAATTAATATGTATATTGTAGAGAAGAACCAAATTAAGGCTAATAGCCCAAGAATAATTGCATCTTTTTTTCTGCTGATTAGATAAAGCCAGATAAGTGTAAAAATCAAATAAAGTGCGTTGCTTTCTTTAAACCCTAAGAAAATCAGGGCGACTAAATAAAATGGCCATTTTTTTTTGGTAAATAAAAAAAGATAGATAAAGACTAAAAGAAATAATCCTGCTGTTGGTTCAGGATGCCAATCAGTCAAAAGAGGATTCGTAATTCCCGGAAAAGTGATGAATAAAATAGTTATCAGAATCGAAAATAATCTATTTAGACCGGATTTCAAAGCAATAAGATAAATCATGATACTGCTCAAAAAGATCATCAGGCCTTGTTGAACCGATAGTACGATTAGGTTTGAACTTAGCCAAAAAATCGGAGCGATGAAGATTAAACTTGGCTCAAAATGATCACCTAAGAATATAATTCTTCCCAGAACAAAATGATTGATTATCGGGATTTTTAAACGGGAGAATTGCCATATGATATGCGCAAAAATTCCAAAATCATAATAAAAAATCTGAAATATCAGAAACCGTTGCACTGAAAGAGCCATGATAAAGATAAAAAGAATAACGAAGAAAATAATGATTAACGGATTAATTTTTTTTATACCCCGCAGCATTTCATTAATTCTGATGTTAATGTTCATTTACTATGAATTATATATATTCTCTTCCAAACTGTTATAATTAATCAACAATGAATAGGATCATCAAGGTTTTTATTCTTTGTCTTGTTGTTATCAACCTCATTTTTGCCTCCTGGTCGGTCATACATGGCGAAATTAATCAACATACAGATATAGCACGTGATTATTTGCTTCTTAATGAGATGCAGCAGAAGATTGTCGTATTGATTGGCCCCCGTGCCAGTACGGAAGGATTATTTCATGGTCCTTTGTGGAATTATGTCAATTTTATTCCATTTATATTAAGCAATGGTGATCCGGTCGTTATCGGCTGGTGGTGGATTTGTTTGATAATAATGTTTTTGACTATAAGTTTCATAGTTGCCAAAAAGATATTCGGTGAAAGTATTGCTTATCTATATTTACTCCTGATGTCGACAAGAATGATTATAATGGCTAATTCATTGTTTAATCCAACGGGTGCCTTATTTTTGATGCCGATATTTTTCTATACTCTTATCAGGTATAAACAGCTTAAAAATATTAAATATTTATTAGCTCATCTGCTTGTTGCAGGTCTCATTGTCCAATTTCAAATGGCCGTTGGATTGCCGTTACTTATTTTATCTCTGATATATGTCACATATTCAATTTTTAAAGACAAGAAATACTGGCATTTTTATTCATTTTTGATTCTATTGATCCCTTTTTCAACATATATTTTGTTTGATATCAGACATAATTTCTCTCAATTTCAGGCGATCATTAATTCATTGACCGGCAAGACGCAAATTACCAGATTGGATTATCTAACTATGATTGTGCAACGGATAGATATTATGACCAGAAGCGGTCTTGAATTATTCAAAGCCCCATATGATATTTTTAACATAATCTTAGGTTATTTATTAATCATTCTGTTAGTTAAACAAATAAGTTCAGGAACAACAAAAAATAAAACTATTTATTTTACAGGTCTATACCTTTATATCGGTTTTTTTATTGTTTCTTTGATGCATAATGGTTATTTGCTTCATCACTTTTGGCTACCATTGACTTCACTAACCTTTTTAATTTTTGCGTCCTGCTATAAATTAATGAATAAAAAATATTTTCTATTAATTTTTGCCTTTGTATACGTAGTTAATTTTTATCAGTCTACAGCGGAAGTCTTGAGGTGGGATAAGAATTCTAAAGGTAATAATGAAAATTCCTGGACATTTCAGCGAGAGCTTTCTATGTCTATATTTAAAGATGCCACTGAAGATTTTGGAATTTTTATTTACTCACCGGATACTTTTGCATATCAGATAAAAGCCGGGGTGTTATATGCTATAAAAAATAATCCGCATCGTAAAGCATTTATAAATCAGAAAAAGAGGATTACCTATATCATCCAGGCTCCGGTACCAAAATTACGTCCGGATCTTGAACCACCTTGGTGGATCAAAAATAGGGTTAATATAACTGTCGATCCAGTGGAGATAATTGAACATAGAGAAGGTTACAAAGTACTAAAATTTGAATTAAGCAAGGATCAGCAAGAGATTCCATCAGATTCTATTCTGAATGACTGGATTACGATGAGATGAATGTGCGCCTACTTGGGATCGAACCAAGGACTCCTACTTTATAAGAGTAGTGCTCTACCACTGAGCTATAGGCGCTTGTTAAATTATACTAAATTGGCGTCCCTGGGAGGACTCGAACCTCCAACCCTTGGTTCCGGAAACCAATACTCTATCCTTTGAGCTACAGGGACAGAAGAACAAGTATTACAGCCATAATTATACGGTATAAACCAAATCCGATTAAATTATTCTTTTGTAGATATCCAATAAACCACTTGACGACAATTAATGCCGTGATAAAGGACGTGATAAAACCTAAGGTTACCATGATGATATTATTTACATTATTAATCACGGAAAAATCTGTCTTAATGAAGTCAAATAAACCGGCAGCTAAAATAGTGGGCACGGCTAGTAGGAATGAATAAAGAGCAGCATCATCTCGTTTAAACTCAAACCCCATCATGGTGACGATGACAGCGCCGGCTCGTGATACTCCTGGTATGATAGCCAAAGATTGGCCAAGACCGATGATCAAAGCTTCTGCATATCGCATCTGAGCGATTGTCCGTTTTGGTTTGATTAAGCCTTTCTTTATCAGGTATTCAAATAGGAGAAAGATTATTCCGACAATAAAAAAAACGATGATGATAAGTGCTGAAGATTCAAATAAGACGTTTTTTATATACCTATAGAAGAAGAAACCGACTAAAGCAGTTGGGATAAACGAGAGGACAAGATTTAAGATCAAAGACTTATGATCTAAGAGATATTTAAGATATAAAATAACAATAGCAAAGATAGCTCCGGACTGGATAAAAACTTCAAAAAATTTAATAAATTCGGTAGATTGGATGCCTAATAACTTAGATGTCCAGATCAGGTGAGCAGTGGAAGATATTGGTAAAAATTCCGTCGCTCCTTCGATAATGCCTAATATCAGCGCCTGAATGAGTGTCATTTGATACAATTATACCAATGAGAATTGCTCTTGTTCATGATCAACTTTATGAATTTGGTGGAGCTGAAAGAGTGTTTAGGTCTTTATGCAATATCTTTCCCAAAGCTGATATTTATACAGCATTTGTTGACAAAAACAGGCTGGCAAATTTTGCTCCGGAGTTGACCGATAGAAAGATATCGACGTCATTTATATCACGAATTCCATTTATAACACGATTGTACTCTCCGCTTCGTTTTTTAGCTCCAAAAATTTGGGAATCATTTGATTTTTCAGGTAACGATTTAGTCATCTCTTCCTCAGGTTGGTATATGTGTAAAGGACTAATTACTAAAAAACCAACAATGCATATTAGTTATCTCCATCATCCTCCCCGCTATTTATATGGTTATGAGACTGCAATGGAATGGCAGCGATATTTACCTATAAAAATCTATGGTAATTTAATAAATCACTTTTTAAGGATATGGGATTATGAAAGTAGTCAGCGGCCGGATTATTTTATCGCCAATTCCGAAGAAACACGAATGCGGATTGAGAAGTTTTACCGTCGCGACTCAATAGTCATTTATCCCCCTGTTTCGATTCCAAAGAACATAAAAGTGTCAGGCTTTAGACTGCAGGTTTCAGACTATTATGTCACCGTTTCACGTCTGCAGAAAGCGAAACACATTGAGGTTTTGATCAAAGCCGCTAATGAAATGAAGTTTCATCTAAGAATTGTTGGTGATGGTAAAGACCGGAAATATTTGGAATCTATCGCCGGGACTACAGTTAAATTTTTAGGAAATATATCTGATAGTGAATTTGACAAATTATATTCCGGTGCCAGAGCATTTTTATTTGCATCGGTAGATGAAGAATTTGGAATAGCGCCTGTTGAAGCGATGGGATATGGTGTTCCGGTTATTGCATATCGAAGTGGTGGGCTTATCGAGACGGTTAAAGATGGTCAAAATGGATTTCTATATGATGACCTCACGGCTTCTTCTCTTGTACAATCGATCAAACGATTGGATAAGATGTCAAGTCAGCAATATTTGCAAATGCGTCTGGTGACAAGACAAGAAGCAGAGAAGTACTCAGAGGATAAGTTTAAAAAACAAATTCTCTCGTTTGTCGAAAAAATCCGTAAAGCGTGAAATTAATCTACCCGACGATGACATTCTTAACGGCTTATTTTAATTCAATATCTGAAAATTTCTATTAAAATACGACTGATCAATGATATATAAGATGCCGTTTTTGGAAAAAACATATTCATCAATATTATCCGGAATAGGAGCCGGTATAGAAGGATCGCGCGAGCCAATAATCCTATATCCAGATACACCTGAAACAGAAACAGGTTGTTTTGTAATTGTATAGTCATTTCCAGATGCTTGTAACTGGCGTACATGGTCATCAATTGAATTTACGTAGTTATTTTTCTTACTTACATAGATACTTTGATATGGTCCTTCAGTGGCACATTCAGCATTTTGTCCTTCACCAATCCAAACAGCCACATTATCATTGCCCTCGCTTTTATTGGGGCAAACGACCACGTTTTCTCCACGTTTGTATGTAAATGAGAATTTGTATTCATCATTTACATATGTAGGAGAAGTTCTTTCAGAATCTATAAACCTGAACGTGAAAAGAATTTTATCGAATATTTCATCTATAGCCGTTTCATCCAATCGATCATCATAAACTAGTGTCGCAAAACGTATAACCAATGAATCATCCTTTAGTATTTCGATATTCCTTGAGAAAGTTTGATAATGTTTGGGAAATCGACTTCCCAGTGAGCCGCCAGAATACGTTTCATAAGCCTGATGACCATCTATCATATAGTTTTTTAATTTTATTGTACCTGGGTTGTTAAAATTATAATTTGATCTTGGTTGAGGCGTAATTTTATATATAGAATCAAAATACTCTCTAGCATTTTTCCATATGTTATCTGTATTATCGGTAACTATAAAATTACCAATAGTTATCATTGCATCGTCCAAGGTAGCATTTTCAGGTAGAACTTTATTGGAATCAATAAAAAAGATGCTATTCTCCCCTGAATTATAATCAAGCTCTTTTTCAGTTTTGATGACGAGATTGGTTGGATATTTGAAAGAATAACCATTTCTGTCATCTTTATATATTTTCCACCCGGCAAATTCGTCGGGTAGGATTGAAGGGGCTTGCTCTAAACTTGGTTGAAGGGTTGGTTGGAGTACTTGTGAAGGTCTGACGGCAGTTTGTAGTTTTTCCTGTTTATTCGTTAAAAAATAGTACCCGCCGAAAATAAGAGTTAAAAAAGTAAAAAAAATAATTATAATTATTAGAATTTTATTTACCTGATTTTTCTGTGGTAATTGTGAGATAATTTCCTGCTTAGTTTGAGTGTTGTCAAATGGTTGGGGTGCTTGTTGATCCGGTTCGTTTTGTGGGGACATAATTAAATATTGCACAACTTTTTTTCGGAAAACAAGAGTCATATTTCTTTCTCTAAAAATATTTGTTTCGCTATATAATTAACTATTAATTTTAAACTTATGCCAGAACTACCGGAAATAGAGACAATCAGAAATATCTTAAAGAAAGATCTTATCGGTAAAAAGATTGATAAGATCGATATCCTTTTTAAAAAACAATTTCCTGATGAACCTGCATTAGTTATCAGCGCAAAAATTGTAGATATTCTACGGACCGGAAAAGTACTTTCTATTAAATTATCTAACGGTAAATATTTAAATATTCATCTAAAGCTTAGCGGTCAATTACTATTTGCAAAAAATGCCAATCATGCGGTTTTTCCACAAGAGATACCTATGGCAGCAAGTAATAAATTGCCAGCAAGATCGACAAGAGTTGTTATCCATTTCAAAGATGGCAGCGGACTTTTTTTTAATGAAATCAGAAAATTTGGATGGATAAAGGTCTCCGACAAACCGGAGAGAGCAAAAGGAGTTGATGTCTTGTCATCTGATTTCACAAAAGAATATTTTCAAAGCAAAATGAACAGTTCTCGACAAATTAAGATTGTCCTGATGGATCAGGATCGATTAGCCGGAGTCGGTAATATCTACGCCAATGACGCGCTATTTGAAGCACGAGTAAACCCGGAAAAAAAAGCAAACCTACTGACCAAGACGGAGACAGGTCATTTGTATGAAGCTGTAAAAAAAGTAATTCAGTTGGGTGTCAAATATAGCGGCTCATCAGGTGGTGATAAAATGTATGTTTTACCTGATGGATCTGCCGGAGGGTATCAAAGATATTCTTCGGTTTATCAAAAAGAAGGAAAACCTTGTGTTCGTTGTAAAACATTGATCAAAAGAATCAAACAAGGTGGTCGTAGCAGTTTCTTTTGCCCCAAGTGTCAAAAATAATTACTCATACCTGATTGCCTCAATCGGGGATAGATTGGCAGCTTTACGTGCAGGGAAGACCCCAAATATGATTCCAATCACAGAGGAGACGACAAGAGCGATAATGACAGAATACAAATCAATATACGCCGGGAAGAAACGCTGGATAATCAATATCAGTAAAAAAGAAACAATCAGCGCACTAATCCCTCCAATTAGTGATAAAATGATTGATTCGGACAGAAATTGGTAAAGTATATCCTTTTTAGTGGCCCCGATTGCTCGTCTGATACCAATTTCATGTGTCCTTTCAACAACCGTGACATACATAATGTTCATGATTCCGATACCACCAACGACTAGAGATATAGCACCGATCATTACGAGTATGGTATTAATCATGCCAAATATTGAATTTATGGCATTTAAAACCTCTTTTTGCTCCAATACTGAAAAGTCACCTTCATCATAACGTTTAGTTAATATGGATGATATTTCTGCTTTAGCTTCGTTGATGTCATTTTCTGTCAATGATTTGGTATATATAGCAAAAAATTTCTTATCCGGATTATAGGTATATGCTGACTTATAAGGAATATAAACGAACGAATCAAAATTCTGGCCACCACTTGAGCCGCCTTTTGATTTAACAACACCGATCACTTTAAACGTTTGACTTTCAATCTTGATATTCTTACCGACCGCCAAATCTTTATCCTCAAATAATTTTTCGGCAATTTGAGGACCTAACATTGTAACTTTGGATCTTTTTGAGACGTCGCTTTTCCTGATGAGCCTACCGGAATCAATCTCAAGATTCCACACCGGAACAATGTCATCTGAAGAGGCAAAAAGATCACCGATTTCTGATTTGCTTAAAAAGGAAATGGTGACTGTCTTTATAAAAGCGGGTGCAACATGGCGGAGATGTTTGGCTTTTTTTAAGCTGTTAATATCTTTTTCATCAAATTGAGCCCCACCTAGAGAGCCTCCGCCTGGTCCGGCACGGAAAGACCCACCCTGTAATATTTTACCAGGAACGACAAGTATCAGATTTGTACCAAGACTTTCAAATTGTCCTTTTATGTATGCTTTTAATCCTAAACCAAAGGCAATAAGCAAAACTACAGATGATACTCCAATCAGTATGCCAAGCGATGTCAGGAAAGTCCTAACCTTGTTTCGTCGGAAGTCATCCAGAGAGGATTTGATTAAGAAAATTAAATATTGCATAACATTAAGTTATTATTTGGCCATCGATAATTTTAATTTGCTTTTTAGTTCTTCTTGCAACATCAGCCTCATGAGTCACTAGGATGACGGTAAGTTTGTCTTTTTTATTAAGGGTTTCGAGTACCTCAAGAATAGTATTTCCGGTTTTGGTATCGAGATTGCCGGTTGGTTCATCAGCCAATATAAGCTCCGGTTTCATTATTAATGCTCGGGCAATGGCTACTCGCTGTTGTTGACCGCCTGAGAGCTTGTTCGGTAGGACATTTTTCTTTTCCAACATATTAAAGCGTTTTAAAAGATCCATTGTTCGATCCTGCACATTCTCAATTAGGTCACCATGACCATAAATTGCCGGTAAAGCAATATTTTCTGCAACTGTCAGTTTAGGGATAAGATTAAATTGTTGAAAGATAAAGCCGACAAACTTATTACGTAATTTGGAAACGGCATTGTCATCTAACTTGGAGACATCTTGATTATTGATTAATATCTTGCCTTTTGTCGGTTGGTCCAAGAGTCCGATAAGATGCATTATGGTTGATTTGCCTGAGCCAGATGGTCCTAAAATCGCGGTAAATTCTCCTTTTTTTATCTCTAAATTAATATCATTTAAGACTACCAGCTTCTCATCTTCCGTTTCATATTCTTTGAATATGCGTTGAAGTTTAATCATAGATGACATCGCCTTTTTTCAGTCCGGAAGTAATTTCAAAAAACTCATCGGTTTCCAATCCTGTCTTGACAGTTTGTTTCACTTTTTTATTATTTTTCATTATATTGACATAGGATTTACCGTTATCCTCAAAGACAAATTTCACGGGTACATTGAGAACATCAGATTTTTTTTCGGTTACGAATGTTATATCACCACTCATACCAAGTCGAAATTTGGAAGCCGCATTATCTACCGGTAAACTAATTTTTATCTCATACACTGTTCCTGTTTCTCCTTGAGTTGGTGTAAATGCCGTGGTTTTGACTGTTCCGGATAACTTTTCATCCGGATATGAATCCAGAATGATGAGTCCGGTCATGCCTTCTTTAATCTGTGTTATTTCGTCCTGATCTGCCTGAGCTGACATATAGATTGTCTTTGGATTCATAATCTCAAATTCCGCCTGCGTCGGGGTAACATTGATGCCAGGATAAGGCGATCCAACAAAAGTGACAATACCTTCGATAGGTGAGATTAATTTTGAATACTCAACGGCCAAAGATTGTAATTCGACATCCAAGACAGCATTATTCAAATCAAATTGTGACTTTTCCAAAATCCTTCTGACAGAATCCGTCATGACAACGCTCTTATTATCCTCCTTATCCTGTTCAAAGTCCCAGCGGGCTGTGAGATAATCGTTAAGTTCCTTCTGTAGGTTTTTCTTAACACTTCGTTGGTCAAGCATGGCAATAAGTTGATTTTTGCGGATATAATCACCTTGTTTGACACCTATGTAAGTCAACCGTCCAGAAGTCTGAAATCTTAAAATTACTTTTTCATCAACATTTATATTTCCTGATAAGGTTAAATTTTTTTCAATATTACCTCGTTTTACCTTAGCTGATTGCAGTGTTTTAACACTATTTTTTGTGTTTTGAAAATATATAAAGATAGCTACCACGATCAATAAAAAAGCTGCACCGATTAACAGTTTTCTTTGTCTTAACAGTCTTAATATCATGTATATATGATATCATAAAATGAGTTATTTAGGAGGAAATTTATATATTTGAGGTGCGTGCCGGAATCGGACCGGCGCATAGAAGTTTTGCAGACTCCCGCGTTTCCACTTCGCCAACGCACCATTTTGCCAGAAGTTTAAATATTTTACAGAAAAGCAGCCCAATCGGCAATAGGGGCGACATTATGGAGCATGAAATTCCAGGCATAAAGATATATAGCAGGCAAGAGCAGGATCAGCGCGATAATGAATTTTTTCGAAGTGAAGAATTTTTCAAAAGTTATCAACGCAATCGGCAGCATCGGTAAGGAATATCTTGAGATGTCACGGTGTTGCACCGAAATGATTGAAATAAAAAAGACGAGCAGGAAATAAAAAAACACCTTTTCATGTTTCGGTGTTATCAGATTTTGGAGCTTTTCGGTTCCCCAAAGCGGCAGTCTTTTGGGCAATAGAGTAATAATCGCAAAGAGATAAAAAAAGAAAATAAACAAAATGTCCTCAAGCCATGCGGTGTCAACCCAGGGTGCCTGATGATTGAAGATGGTAAATGGTGGAAAAGCAAGATGGATGTTATCCCCGGAATGGAAATATGCAAAAAAATCATTATATTGAATTTGATAGATTATAAATACGATCAGTAATCCTGCAGGTATAAGTAAAAGATACAACCATTGGGCAACAAATTTTCGTTTTTTAAATACCTCGGCAACTATGTAGATGGAGTAAGCAGGGAAAAGTAAAATCGCCGGTGATTTTGTCATTACCGCCAAAGCCCCGAAAATCCCGCTCCAAAAGTATTTATTTTCAATAAAAAAATAAATACTGATTAGTAAAAACAGGAGCAATTGCGGTTCAGGTGAACCCACGGAGCGGGTGATTAAAAAACGTGGCGTCACGAATAAAAAAACAAGTGATAGTAACAGGGGTTGTGTTGATAATTTGAGTTTTGTGACAAAGAAATAAAAAAAACAAATAAGGATCGTTGTCGTGATCAATGTCGAAATCACCATAGATTTGGGATACCCGAAAAAAGGTTGCAATAATTTTATGCTTAGCGGATAAAGTGGTAAATGAGCAGCATAATAGGTCATGTCAAGTCCCAAAGGTGTCGTTTTAAGAAGCGGGTCTTTGATGTTGTACCAAGTTTTAGCCACCAATATATATAGTGGTCCATCCCAATTTTTTTCGATAGTTTGGAAGCTTAGATCAGTACGTTTAATTCCATTAATACTATTAAATTTAAAAATAAACGGTAACCAGAGGATAATCGTGGAGAGAATTGTAGCTAAAATCAGTGTATAGTAGGGTTTTTTGTATAATGTATTAAACATAGATTTCCTAAAACATAAAACATGAAGCCTGAAGCCTTAATACAAAGTAATTATAGCAGAGTTAAAACATGGTTAACAAAATCATTTAAGGACCCTTATTTTGTAGGCGTTGTTTTATTATTGATTATTGGTACGTTTTTAAGATTTTATCAATTCCCGAATTTTGTTACTTTTCTTGGTGACCAAGGAAGAGATGCCATAATTGTTAAAAGAATTTTAACATTTGAACACTTTCCGGCAATTGGAGCTCCAACATCATATGGACAAGTATATCTCGGTCCTTTTTATTATTATTTTATTGCCCCTTGGTTGTTATTATTCAATTTTAATCCGTTAGGTCTGGCCTTCGGAGTCGCAACAATATCAATTTTTTTTATTTTATTATCTTATTTTATTGCAAAGCATCTATACGATCGACAGACCGCATTGATTTTTACATTTTTGATCACTTTTTCTGTTCCATTGATATTGTTGTCACGGTTTTCATGGAATCCGAATTTAGCACCTGTTTTTTCACTAATCACTTTCTATTTCATGATTAAGGCAATTCGTACTCCTGAAAAAAAGTATTTCGTATTAGCAGGTATATTTACTGCGTTATTGGTGCAATTACATTATTTAGGCTTGCTGTTGTTACCGGTATTTTTATATATGTTCATCCATAAAAAAATTAAGGCATCATTGAAAAATGTCAATCTTTTGTGGTTCTATCTATCGTTTTTAATCGTAAATTTACCTTTAGTCATTTTTGATCTTCGTCATGATTTTTTGAATATCAAGAATTTTATCAAGTTGATTACTTTACCGACCGGATCCGAGAACAACGTCATTGGAAATATATTTTCTGCATTTATGTCTTTGAATAAATTTTCCTTGAATGTTTTATGGTTACCACTTTTAATCTTATTATCATTGATTGTTGCATATTTTATATTAAGGAGGGTTGTACAAAAGGATCAATATTTTATTTACTTAGTGATAATTATCTTTGGTTTAGGATTGTATTCCGGTCAGATTTTTTTTCACTATCTAGGTTTTTTATACCCCCTATATTATTTGTGCATATCTTCACTCCTAAGCCCAATGATTAATAAATCATATGGTAAGTTATTAATTAGTCTTTTACTAATCTCCTATGTAATTATTAATGCAATGAATTATGATTTTTTATATAAACCCGGTTTTGATCGGATAAAATCAGCAAAAAAAATTAGCAAACTTATAAAGGACAACGTCACTGTAGACAATTATCGTCTAACAGCCTTACCTGAGAAATATGCGGCGACTCCTGTTTCATATTTTCTGGAGCTTTACGGAAGACGACCTATTGAACTTGACAGTATTGATCAGGGTGATGAAATGTTTGTCCTTTGTGAGAAGAAATGCAAACCTGTAGGTGATCCTTTATATGATATTGCACTATTTAGGCCTTCCAAAATAGTTAATGAGTGGCAAGTGGACAATGTTAAAATATATAAATTGATTAGATGATTATGGATATAAGCTTGATAATTCCTTGTTTTAATGAGGAGGTAAACATCCAAAAGGGTGTCCTGGATAAAATCGGAAATTATACTGCAATAAGAGACGATGTTATTGAAGTTTTGATTTCCGATGACGGATCATCCGATTCGACGAAAAAAATAATACGTGAAAAATACTTGAATCAATTTAAAAAATTCAGGCTTATAGAAAACCAGCATCATGGAAAAGCATTTTCTCTTATTTCCGCTATAAAAGAAGCAAAGGGTAATTTTGTTCTGTTTACCGATATGGATCTTGCTACACCGCTTGAGGAGATTGAAAAGTTGATATCTCAAGCCAAAAAAGGTTCAACTATTATCATCGGATCGCGAAATAATGCTCGTCAAGGTGCACCGATTTTGCGCAAAATAATGGCAAGGGGATTTATCATTGTTAGGGATCTTTTCATCGGACTTCAGGGAATTAAAGACAGTCAATGCGGTTTTAAAATGTTTAAACGCGAATTAGCACTCAAAATCATTGATCGTCTGATTGTATTCAAAAGGGAAAGGGACGTTGTTGGATCATCAGTTGGCGCCGGATTTGATTTAGAGTTTTTATTCATTGCTGGTAAACTGGGAAATAAAATTAAAGAGGTACCCGTTCATTGGCGTCACGTTGAGACAAAAAATGTAAATTTTCTTACCGATTCATTCGAAACGCTAAATGACATTTTGAAAATCAAATTATATGAACTGAGAAACAAATATCAATTTTGATGATGAACTATTTTTCTAAAAGACGGCGATCTTTTGTTATTTTGCTATTATTCTTATCATTACTTCTGTTTAGTTACCAAATTTATCCTTACAGTAAAATTTATTTTGAAAAATATGATCATGTTAAATATGAACAAAAATTTCTGAAATCGCAATGGCGGGTACCTCAGTCTAAGAACGTGATCTCCGATGAAGATTTGTATACCTACGCAGCTTATGAGTATGTCCGGGGTGCAAATCCTATTTTGATTAATCCGGAGACGCCTCATTTGGGTAAATATCTAATTGGTCTGTCGATCATTTTATTCAATAATCAGCGTGTAATGTCATTATTTATTGCATTATTCTCGCTCGTTTTTATTTACCGTATTATTCTGATGAAGACAAAAAGTGACTTATCGGCTTCAATAGCTGTTTTTCTGGTAATTTTAAATACAACCTTTGTTGATCAGCTAATACATTCTCCACAACTTGACATCTATCAACTTATGTTTTTCTTAATGACCTCATTTTTTTTCTTAAAATTTTCTAAAAGTAAAAAAAAGTCGGATATTTTTTTAGCTGGAATATTCTATGGGTCAATGTTATCGACAAAATTTTTTTTCCAGACCTTAATATTAACGACTTTATTGTTTACAATTTTTTCTCTCATAACTTATAAGAGTAAGTTTATTTGGGTAAAGAAATTTGTTTTATTAAATATTGTCGGTTTTCTCATTTATACTTTATCAAATTTAGCTTTTTTCCTTCATGGTGGAACAATCAGAGGTTTTTTAGGCATGCAGAAATGGATATTAGTACTCTATAAATCTACCTCTATTGACTTGTCCAGAATAATGGGTGGTTATCTTGGCTTAATATTTATTAATAAATATAGATTTTGGAGTGATGGATATCCTGTGGTAAGTTATCAATCATGGTCAATCCTTTGGCCAATCATATTTTTGTGCGGGATGATACTGGCTATTTTTTATCTGATAAGAAAAGGTTCTGATAAAACAGAAGTATTTTTTTCGATTTGGATTTTGATCTATGCAATTTTTTTAATCTTTGTACCGATTTTCCCACGATATCTTTTAATGTTGTTTATACCTCAAATTATTTTGATTGTGTTTTATGTTGATAAATACATCATCAATAAAAAAAATACTTAAACAACATTGGTTAGTGTCGGTGTTTCTTGTAGTTTATGTTGCCTTATTATCATTTAAGATCATAACTCATAAAACTCCTTTTTATAATTGGGATGAATCAATTTATGCACAAGCCGGCAGAGAAATGATACGGAATCAATTCTACATAGCACCTATGTGGCAAGGCCAAGTTTGGCATGATAAACCGCCTCTACCATCATTGATTTATGGATTGGTTCAGGTATTAATACCCGTTGAGCCAGAAATCTCGACCAGACTGGTAAGTTTGTTTATAGGCATGACAATATTGGTTCTTGTTTACCGAATCTATTTTAAAATAGAAGGTAATAAGGCAATATCTTTTTTGGCCGTCGTTTTGACAGCATTTGTACCTTCTTTTCTGCAGCGGGCCCAGATAGTCAACGTTGATATTTTTTTACTGCTTGGTTGGTTAGGGTATGTCGTATTTTTTAATAACTATTGGATAAGTCTGGTTTTCCTTGCTGTGGCTGTATTGAGTAAATCATTGTTAGGTTTCTATCCGCCTGTAATTTATGGCGTATTTATCTTATTGAGACTTTTTTTGAAACAAATCACATGGGAAGATTTTAAAAAACTAATTTACAAAATTCTATCTCAAGTTTTAATTGTGTCCATTTGGTATGTAATGATGTTTTTTTTATTTGGGAAACCATTCTGGCAGATGCATATTGTCGAAAGTCATCTTAAGAGAGTCACTGCATCAATAGAATCTCATTTTGGGAAAAGGACATTTTATATCGATCTTTTATTCAAGGAACTGGGAATCTTTGCTTACGGCTCAATTCTGGGTTTATTTATGGTGTTTTATTCATTTATGAAACAGAAAAATTATAAGAGCTTAATGCTAAGAACTTTCTTTGTCCCCTGGTTTTTATTCTTAAATTTAACAAAAACAAAGATTGAGTGGTATATATATCCTGTTGTTAGTCAGTTTGCATATCTTTCGGTATTTACTTTATTGACTGTTAAGAAATACAAGTATATTTATACTCTCAGTATTACTCTGGTGACTGTGTTTGTACTTTATCAAAACCTTGAAGGTGGTAAGCTGTTAAGTACCCAGTATTCTACCTCGGATGATCCCTATAAAATGGCAATGTTTGTCAAGTCAAACTGCGCAAACCTGAATTATTTGGTTTCCCCCGAGACGCGAGATACCTATAAAACCCTACAGGGAATGAATCTGACGATAACGACCACAAGCTGGTGGGGTGATGAACCACGGATAGTATATTATTCGGATCGTCCGGTTACTATTATTTATGATAAGGCACAGTTAGTTGACAAAATATCAAGAAATGAAGGAGATTGTTTTTCAATCGAAGACAGGGACATAGATGGTACAATTGATATCAGAAATTATAAAATGTCAAAAAGATTTAATGATTTATTACTTTATGAGCATAAATAAGTATCATGTTTGATGCTTTCGAGATAATCAATAAAATAAAGAAAAATCTAACCCGGCAAGATCTGCTATTACTATTACTTTTTTTAGGATTATTTATAACATCAAGATTGATTAATCTGGATAGATTTCCAATCTTTGGTGATGAAGGAATATATGTTCGTTGGGCAAAAGTAGCCTGGCATGATGCCAGTTGGAGATTCATCTCACTTACTGATGGCAAACAACCGTTGCAAACCTGGGGCATAATACCGTTTCTAAAATTTTTTCCTCAAAATCCGTTATTAGCAGGTAGATTATTTTCTGTCGCAACCGGTGGGTTTGGACTGGTCGGTTTAGTGAGTTGTTGTTATTATCTATTTGGCAAAAGATCAATGTATTTCGCTGCTTTTTTTTATATATTCACGCCTTTTTTTCTATTTTATGATCGGATGGCGCTCGTTGATTCAGCTGTTAATGCTTTTGCCATCTGGATATTTTTTTTGTCAATAATTTTAATCAGGACTATACGTCTCGACGTCGCTTTAATTTATGGACTGATGACAGGTATGGCACTACTTGCCAAGTCATCGGTACGATTATTTTTGGGACTTGGGTTTTTGGCAATAATATTTTTAGTTTCAGTGCAAAAAAAAACATCCGATCGGCGTGACGTGATAAAAAAATCCATAAATTATTCTATTCTCTACTTTCTATCGTCGACTCTCGCATTAGTCATATATAACATCCAAAGATTGTCACCTTTTTTTCATTATATTGCCGAAAAGAATAAGACATTCGTGATGACACTTGGGGAATTTACTAAATCGCCTTTTGTAAATTTTTTGGGTAACATCAAGATAATCCCCTATTATGTTTTGTCGGAGATGGGATATGTAATTTCATTGATAGGATTGATAGGACTTTATTTTTTATTTAAAAAAGACAAAAGATTGGCGCAATATATCGTATTATGGATCATTATCCCCTTTGTTATTCTGGGCTTTGTATCTAAAGTGATTTTTCCCAGATATTTGATTTTTGTTGGCAGTATGTTAATTATTCCGGCGGTGTATGTCATATCGCAAGTAAAAAATAAAACTACTTTAATTATCACTATGGTGCTTATTGTATTGTCAATAACATACTTTGATTACGCGATAGTTTTTGATCATAAAAATATTCCATTTCCCGAGGTGGATCGGGGGCAATACGTTGAAGGTGTTACTGCCGGTTGGGGGATTAAGGAAATTGTTGACTATAGCAGACAAAAATCAAAGGAAAAAAAAGTTATTCTGTTGGCCGAAGGGAATTTCGGGGTAATTGGTGATCAAATTGATGCCTATCTTTGGCCAATCGAAAACATGGAACTTCGAGGGTATTGGCCGCTTGATAAAAATGAGTTACTTCAAAATCAGAAGGAATTAACAACCAATTATGTATATGTGATCTTTTCGCATCGTCAAGATTTTCCTGTTGATTGGCCGATCAAACATATCAAAAGATATGGTAAGCCGGGTGATAAGGCAGCGATATATTTCAGTGAATTACTTCCACCCGGTTCTTTTTGAGTAGAAGAGTCAATATTATCATCAAACCTATAATTGATAATACGTTCCCGACGGTTCTTGGTATAGTATTTTCAAATTTAAGTATTAACTTGTGATAACCTTTCGGAACATTTACCCTGATTAATTTAAAGCTGTTATTGTCATTAATTTGTATCGATTGATCATCAAGATAAGCATTCCATCCTGGAAAATAAAAAGTATTAATTTGGATCAGGCTATCGGTTAAGACATTGATGGTATAGCTTTTTTTAGTAAATAAATTGATTTGTTGTGAGATTTGACTATTACCACTGAGAAGAGTGTAGGAATTTTTAGCAATATCTGTTTTTTGGATTGCCGGAATAGTAGTCTTCAGTGATGATGTCATTGTTTTAACTCCCTTAGGAATAAATTCGAAACTTGTCCGGCTGACATTCCAAGCGAGCTGATCATATGTAGTTCGTTGATTGTCATTGATATGTAAGTACTTTTCCGGATGAAAGTACTTTTGATAAATTAGGACAGTCATTGCGCTTAAAACTAAAGTTGCTGATATTAGGAGGTATTTATTGAAAAATAAACTCAAGTTTTTTTTCTGTTTGAGGATTTTTTCGGAAAGATAAATGGAATAACCACCAAGTACCGCGACAAACACGGTAGTGAATGTCAAGAATCGCCACGGGAATTGCAGATACCAGAGATATTTAACATTGTCCCATATGAAAGATGAATACGGTGTGGTCATAAATAGACTGAACAGAAAAAGGCAAAGTATAAAAAAATAATTTCTACTGATTTTTTCTCGATCCGTAAGCCTGCCAACAATGTACACGATAAGTAAAAATAAACTTATTAAAAAAAATCCGATTTGCATTTTACCAAGTTGCATGGTCATCCCATCGGATAATCCAACACCCGAGCCACCAAAACCCCATGGAGAATAAATGAATTGTTGCGGGTATATATAATGTAGTTTATAACTTGCCAGCTCCTGAGTCAAAATTGTATCAGTCAATGTGTATTGCTTTTCCGTGATTGAGGGTATCCAAAAAAAAGCCGATAGACTCAATCCTATTACAATGGATATGATTATCCTTTTGCCAAAACTAACCAATTGGTCTATTTTGTCAGTATTATCACCGAGCATGATTGTTGTCAGAAAGTAAATTATTGATAGGATTAATAGTAGAAATGTGGGAAATGCAATTAAAGGATGGCAGAGTATTAACAGAGCGATACTAACTCCAAGGTATATATAATTATGTGAATCTTTTTTTTGAAATGTATACAACAAAAAAAGAAAAACATAGGGTATTAAACTCATTGCAAAAAACTCCGCTAATGCACCCCTGACATAAATTAAGACCGCGTGGTAGAAAGCATATGTAAACAATGCCACTGAAAAATATGCAGACATTTTATTAGTCAGTGACTTGGTCAGATGAAAAATACCAATAGCTCCAAGAATAAATCCAACCATGAAAACAAGTTTTATCGACCAGATATATGAAAATCCAACACTATGAAATAGTAAGCCCAGATAATAAATTAACGGTGGGTAAAAATTGAACAACGGATAACCGAACCCAAAACCTAAGCCACCAACCCACCGTGGAAATATCGACCCTTGCATAATACCTTGATCCAGAAGGAATAGTCTGGCTATGTGTTGATCATCATGCATTGGAAAATAATCGTTATTAATAAGCGCTATGAAGCTTGGAATTGTTATAATAAGAAGAATAGACCATTCAAGGAGTGCGCGTGTAATTTTTCCTGACATGGTAATATTTTAAAACGATTGACACAAGATGTCCATGAGGGATGATAACGCAACAATAAAATCTCGAAGTATTATCAGTATTTTAAGCCTCTTTTTTCAGAGTGGTTATTCGGCAATACTGGGTTTGTTGGCGAATTTATTCCTGACGATTCTTTTGTCACCCGCTATATTCGGTGTCTATATCACGGTGCTATCTTTAATCTCTTTGTTAAATTATTTTTCCGATATCGGGTTAGCGGCATCTTTAATCCAAAGGAAAGAGATAGATGATGATGATATTAAAACAGCATTCACCATCCAGCAGTGTTTAGTAATATCAGCTGTAAGTGTAGGGCTGATAATGACAAATTTTATTGTCAACTTTTATAATCTACCTCGGCAAGGTGTATATCTCTATTGGGCACTTTTAACAGGATTTTTTTTATCTTCATTAAAGACAATACCATCTGTATTTCTCGAGCGAAAGATCCAATATCAAAAGATCGTATTAGTCCAAATTATGGAAAATACGGTTTTTTACCTGTCGGTTATCGGTTTGGCATTTGCCGGCTATGGCCTAATGAGTTTTGCATATGCGGTTTTACTTCGTGCAACTGTCGGATTGATTGCAATTTATAAAATTTCTTATTGGATGCCCCGTATTGGAGTTTCACGGAAAAGTATCAAACATTTATTATCATTTGGAATTCCTTTCCAATCCATATCATTTCTAGCAATATTCAAAGATGATTTAATATATTTATTCCTGGGTAAAGTCCTTGGTTTTGAAGCTTTAGGTTACATCGGCTGGGCAAAAAAATGGGGTGAATCGACATTAAGGATCATTATGGATAATTTGAGCAAAGTTTTATTCCCGCTTTTATCCCGTTATCAGTCGGACAAGCAAAAAATTAGAGTTATTGTGGAAAAGATGCTTTATTACCAGACGCTGCTTCTAGCGCCGTCAAGTATGGGTTTGGCATTAATTATGAATTATTTAATTATTTTTATTCCTAAATACGGCAAATGGTTGCCGGCCTTGCCTTTTTTTTATATCTTTTGTCTTTCAGCTTTTTTATCTTCTTATTCAACTCCCTTCATCAGCATGTTTAACGCTTTAGCAAAAGTCAGGACATCCCTAAAATTTATGACATTCTGGACAGTGTCTACATGGCTTTTTACAGTAAGTCTTACTAAATTTTACGGCAATTTCGGATTCCCCATGACATCTTTGTTGCTTAGCTCCACTTTTATTTTTGTTGTATTTGCAGCCAAAAAAGTTGTAAATTTTTCCTTTTTACCAACAATAACTCCCGCTATCATATCATCGATAATTATGGTTTTTGTATTCAGAATGATGTTGTTTATTATGCCGGTGAATGTAATTAACTTAGGATTGTTGGTAATATTGTCCGGTATGAGCTATTATTTAAGTCTGAGAATAATATTCAGAATAAATCTTTTGACTGAAGTTCGAAACATACTTTTTTATGGCAAAAATTAGCGCTATTTCTATAATGAGGGGGCATAATGCGCATGCGGTTGATGCCGTTTTGGCAATTGTGGATTTAAGCGATGAAATTATTATCATTGATACAGGTGTTGAAGACAGTCTGAAAGCGCTTCTATTAAAAATCGACAAACTAAAAATTATATCCTACAAAAAAAATATTCCTTTCGCGGAACTTGTCCGCGAAGACGTCAAAAAATACGCCAAGAATGATTATATTCTTTTTTTTGACCATGATGAAATTTTCACACCATCACTAAAAAAACTCATCTTATCGACATTGGGTAACTATGATTATTATTTAATCCCCAGAAAAAATATTATTTTCGGACAATGGGTAAATCATTCACGTTGGTGGCCGGATTATCAAATAAGATTTCTTAAAAAGAAAGCCGTTTATTGGGCACCGGATATAGATATCCATAAACAACCAACCCTAAAAGGTAAAGGACTGACGGTTGACGCTATAGAGAATTTGGCGATACTGCATTATAACTACGAGAATATTGATGACTTCATCTCTAAAGCAGCCCATTATGCCAAAGCAGAGGCGATTCAACTCTATGAAAAAAAACAAAATTTTAAATTATCTGATGCTATCAATAAAAGCATCTCGGAATTTGTCGGGCGTTTCTATATGTCTGAGGGATATAAAGACAAGACTCATGGATTGGTTTTATCTTTTTTTCAGATGATATATTTCTTTTTTGTTTATTTTTATTATTGGGAATTGAGTAAATATAAAATAGATAATAGCGATGATGTTGTTGAAGCGCCACGGCAATTTTTTAAATCAGGATTAAATAATGTGAATTATTGGTTAGTTGCTAAAAAAATTATACCTTCCGGCAGGCGTATTTTATACCGCATTGAGAATAAATTTATCTCTTTTTTTAAATAAATAATGTCTACTTTTTTTAGCAAAAGACGAATTCTTGTTACAGGAGCAAATGGATTTGTCGGTAAATCATTATGTATTGAATTAGAGCGAAATCAGGCAATCGTTTATCGGCTGGGTCATGATAAGGTTGATGATATTGTCGACACCAAGTTCATAAACAAATTATTTTTAAAAGAGCGTTTTGATTACTGTTTCCATTTGGCTGCCCAGTCACTTTTGGAGGTGGCAACAGAAGATCCCACTCATTCATTTGACGTGAATATCAGAGGCACTTGGAATATCCTGGAAGCTACCCGTAAGTATAAGCTGAAAGGTATTATAGTTGCATCGACGACCCATGTTTATGGTAAAAATCAGTTGCCTTTTATTGAAAAATATAATCCAATGCCGACAGGTCCTTATGAGACGTCGAAAGTCTGTGCGGACATATTGGCACAATTATATGCTAATTATTATAATCTACCTGTTGCGATCGCCCGATTTGTCAATATTTATGGACCGGGGGATTATCATAACCGGTTAATCCCCAAGACGATTAGATTATTATTAGCACAGAAGCAACCGCAACTTTATTCAAAAAATGTAACCCGTGACTATTTATTCATCCAGGATGCTGTTAACGCCTATATGAGTTTGATGGAAAAATTAAATCAATTAAAGAAAAAAGACACCAATATTATTTTTAATTTTGGTACAGGCAACCATTACAGTAGCAAAGATATTATCGAACATATAATCCGCTTGATGAATTTATCAGAAATTAAACCGCAAGTTCTAGAAATATCAAGACGTCTGGAAGTTAATGAACAGTACGTATCAATAGAAAAGGCAAGAACTATTTTGCATTGGCAGCCAAAATATAGTCTCATCGAGGGATTGATTGAAACCATTGCATGGTACCATAAAAATTTTAACAAAAAACGTATTTGATGAAAAAGAAGATTCTACAACACAAAGTCATTATTATTATTATCCTCGTTGGTGTTATACACCGCTTGATATTTGCACTTTTGTTCAATCATATGTTTGACTTCGGCAGTATTCTTGCATTAATAAAATCGGTAGCAGATACCGGCGATATCACTGCCGGTTTCATAGTCCTAAAAAATAACAATATCCTAAGTCAGTTTTTTGGTAAGCTATTCTACCAGTTGGGTGCTCTGTGGTTATATTTTCTGCAATTCATGCATATTCTGGATATTCGCTATATTTTTGATATTAAACCCTATCAGAATATTGAATCATATATGGTAGGTTTTAATGCCTGGAATCCACCTTTGTATCAATTGATTGCCATAAAATTATCACAATTTTTTTACGATTTTATCTTCTTATTTTTTTTGGTAAAAATTGCGAAGCTTATTGATATTAAAAAAATATCCCTGATTTTCTTATTTTGGGCTATAAATCCATTCATGGTTTTTGTTTCATACGCAATGTATCAATCTGACTTGTTAATGTTGGTTTTTTTTATGGGCGGTGTATATTTTGCTTTAAGGTCTCTGACTGATATTTCAAATAAGAACTTGAAGTTTAAAATTTTAGCCATTTTATTTTTTTCTGCAGGAGCGGTAATTAAGCAAGTGCCAATATTAGTGATACCTTTTATTATTATTATCTTTTCGCAATCATTCTTATCATTTATAGGATATGCGGTAATTTTTATATTTTTTTACCAATTCCTGAGTCAGCCGTGGTCTATGGATTATGTATTACAGAGGACTTTTTTCTTATCATCTCGGGAATCATTAGCGATTTTTAATTTTCAATTGAACGGTGTTTCAATATTTCTCTTTATATATTTAAGCATATTATTTTTTATCCTGAATCGTCGAGAGTTAATAATAAAAAAACCTTTTAATTTATTGATTCTTATCACCCTGACTCTATGCGGTTTGTATATAAGTGAAAATCCGGAATTACTTTATGTAAATTTTAATACTTGGATTATGCCGTTTATAATATTAATTGCGCTAAAAGATCCTAAATATAGTCTACTTTTATTTGCTCCAATAATCGGTTTTTTCAAAAGAAATTTAATAGATAATACTTTTCTATCCGGAGCGCTTTCAGAGACTTTAGGACCATCATTTATCGGAAGTCCTAGTTATCTAAAATTGTTGCAATATACGATTAGCCCTGTGCTTGTAGGACTACTGTTAAATTCGATAATGATCGTGATTTATATTATTTATTCAATTGTTTTAATTCTTGATTTAATCGGTAAAAAAGTTCAATTTATTGGGGAGATGTTTTTAGTCCAAAATTATAAGAAATTAATTTTTGTATTATTCATGAGTTTCTATCTTATTTTCGGAATTGATTATCTAATTAAAACAAACTATACGAGTATAAAGTCGGAACCAATTCAGATTTTGGATGAACGTACCATTTTAAGAAACAATACTATCAAGTTTGAAATACAAAATCCAAATAGTTTTCAGTTAACGGCTTTGGAATTAAGTGGGAGAGTTACCAAAGTTAATAATATAGATTATCTGGTAGTAAGGCTTTCGGATAATAGCCAAATCTTAAGTGAACAGAGAGTAATGGATTATCAGTTACCGGATACTCCGGGTGAGATGCTCATTTTTTTTAATAAAGCAGTGACTAATAAGAAAATAAAAGTAGAGATATACAAACTTAGGAAAAATAATGATGTTGAAATCCAAGAAATGAAAAAAATTGATCAAACGGCTGACAGTGGTAAGTTCAATTTAGATGGAAATATTAAAATAAAATTTTCATCAAATCCACTTTATGTCAAACTTTATCGACGTATTGATTATAGGACTGTCACTCAAACCCTGGCCAAACATTTAAACAGCAAACCAAAATTTTTCACGGCTTTTAGTCTCATTTTGACATTTTTGACTTTTTTTATTCTGATTCTTAATAAAATCAAATCTTCAAACTAAGATTTACTGATAGAGTAAATCGTCACTTCGGAGTTTGTAAAGATTTGTTTCACCCGCTCAGATTTACATTTTGTTAATACTTTATCTCGTTCAGGCAGTTTTTTAATTTCATATACGTAGTTTACCTCCGTAATTATCGAGCAGTCATTGGATTTGAGCTTTTTAAGCCTCTTTTGATATGGCACACCTATGAGTCTTAATTGCAGCTCATTGGCATAATATGATTGTTGTCCAGACATGGCGCTAATGTAGGCGGTATCTTCATAAGCATAAAGTGGATTAGTTTTACCTATCATTTTCCACTCTTTGTTATAGAGTGGTGTTAGTACGATGCCTGACGGCTGTTTTTTCAGAAATGCCAGCGCCTCGATTTCTTTTGCGGATATATATGTGGCACCAGGCAAACCGGTAAATTGCGGTATAAGATCAAGTGCCGTCGGAACAGACAACAATAGTAGCAGCATTACAATGATTAATGAAATAAATTTTTTTTTCCTTAAAACCTCATAGGTAAGAGTCGCTAAATATATCGTTAGTAAAAAAATGGCATAGAAAAAAAATTGAATCGTATTCCACCACTCGGCTTTTTGAACAAGGGTCATTGTTAGAGTAAACGCGAATATAGTTGTCAAAAAAATAATCAGATCAAATTGCGATGCTTTTCTTCTTAGTAGTAAAAAAATAAGAAATAATAATCCAAAAAACCGACTGCCTAAATAAAAAATCAAAAAAATCAGAATATTGATAGATTCAATCAAAATTAATCTTGGTCCAATTCCATGAGATACGAGAAAGTAGCGGGCATCAGTCATGGTTTGCAAATAAAATTGATTAGGTTGTTCTGTAATCGTGTGAACTAATGCAAGAGGCGACCAACCGAATATTGATCCGGTTTTTATAGAAAGTGCGGGGTTATAAAAAAACAAGACACCAAGAACAATAAATGCAAAGACAATGGAAAGTTGACTAATAAGAAATTTAAAGTTTTTATGTGAAATAAATGTAAAAAGAATAAACAATAACATCATGAAGATGCTTATTACACCACCATAAAATTTAAGACCCATAATAATTAGAATGTTTAGGCTCGCTAAAGTTATGATTCTATTGGTGGCTTTACCTTGTTTGATAATATTGAGAAGGTACAGTAGAGGAATTAATGAAAAAGCATAGGGGAGATTTGACATCATGTGCATGATCGGTTGTGGCATCAGAGATGAAGAGCCTTCGATATTTTTACTGTGCCAAAGTGTCAGAAAGTAGGCAAAAGATCCGCCAAAGAAACTATAGAAAAGAAATAATAATACATAAATTTTCGATTTATTTATTTTTATTGCCAACGAAACTAAAGATAAAGTAAACGAAAAAAACCAGATAACCGGCAAGATCTTAAAATAAGATATGATCGGCGGAAGCCCGATTTTCGATAGGATGAAGATTAAGAAATCCAGAAGATAGTTATAGCCGTATAATAATTCACCAGAATATGTTGGTGAAATAAACGGCATATTTTTAAATGCGACACTTGCCATTGCCAGATGCCAGATACCATCATGTCCGTGAACTCCCCAAAAATTTATCCCGCAAGCATCCTTAAAACATAAAAATGTACCGCTTGGGAATATTATCAGCATAAAGAGGAAAAAAGCCGGTAGGATAATAAAAAGTAATACTTGATTCTTTTTGATATAATCGAAAGCATGCTTCATAAGATAGCAATAATTACCGTTGTTTACAGAAATTATAGCATTTTAGAAGACTTCTTCGCTTCATTCAAAAGGCAAACAAATAGAAATTTCAGAATATATATTTGTGATCAATCGGAAAATCCTCATTCGATTACTCAACCTCCCTTTGTTACGGTCATGCATTCAAAAAATCTCGGGTATGCTCATGGCATAAATATTTGTTTAAAAACTGCGATGGCGGACGGCTATGATAAATTTTGTGTCATTAATTCTGATACAACGGTCAGTGAAAATTTTGTTGAAAAATTACAGAATAGATTAACTAAGATGTCAGGATCTATAATAGGCGGCAAAATTTATTATTATCCGGGATATGAATATCATAAAAAGAGATATACATCAGATCAGCGGGGAGCTGTTATTTGGTATGCTGGCGGCTTTATAGACTGGCAAAATGTCGACGGCATTCATCGGGGTGTTGACCAGGTTGATGAGAGAAAGTACCGGCAATTTGAAAAAACGGATTTTATAACAGGTTGTCTGATGAGCTTTGATAAATCAGTATTAAATAAGATAGGGTTTTGGGATGAAAACTATTTTCTCTATTTTGAAGATGCGGATTATTGCGTCAGGGCAAGAAAGATCGGGATTAATCTTTATTATGATCCGGAAATAATCATTTGGCATAAGAATGCCCAATCGACAGAAGGTTCGGGTTCCGATGTCCATCAAAAATATCAAAGACGAAGCCGACTCAAGTTTGGGCTTAAATACGCTCCATTATCAACAAAAATCCATCTTATTAAGAATTACTTTTTTCGTGACAGATTTTAAAGACGTTCGATATAACCGTAATGTTGCATTTTTTGGAGTATAAATTGCAATTTATCATTACGGATATAAAGGTGATGACCAAGAGTAAAAGATGATGGACTTTTCAAAATTCGGGTTTTAGGTACTTTTTCCAGTAGTGTATATTTATCCGACATCCAATTGATCAAAAAATCAGCAAATTTTTCAGCCGGATTCATGAAAATTCCCATATCGGTTTTAAAAATAATTACGGTAGGTGAATATCGTTTAATTTGACTCATAAAATCTTGTCGAAGAGCATCATTTTCTTTGTACTGCGGAAGTAGTGCCGGGTATTTGCCGGCAAGTTGTGCTTTTTTTACGAAAAAAATCTCCTGCGGATCAAACGGTCCGATCCAGTAATGATCTTTGACGTCCAGAATTTCATCTATGAAGCTGGCGCTTGGTGCCAAATTATATATAGATGGCATTGCTTGGCTATATCGCAAGTACCATTTTTCGTAGGTGTTTTTCGCCAAAAAAAGATAAGTAAATAACAAGAAAAAAGTTAATAATAACAAACATATTCTTTTAAGGTCATTTAACAACTCATCCCTGTACTTATTTTCTCTTAACCAATAGATTGCTGCAAAAGTAGAAATGAGGCCAAACATCAAAAAAACACCCATCTGATAGTCAGTTTCATTAGCACTTTGCATACCACTCCTTGGTGCCGTAAAAGACATTAGTAAAAAAAATATAATACCCGGTATTACGGATGTAAAAGTCATGAGGACCAGCATTATTAATCCGGATAAAGCTGATAGTGTCAGTATCGGCAGATTCAAACTCAAGTCTTTAATTCTGGCTAAAAGTGGTATATATTCATGCCAAAAATTGAAAATTAATGCTAAAGCGAACTTGAGCGGATTAAAAAAATGACCGCGAGTATAATTCGGAATGCCAATATATTGGTTGATATTATATGTAAAATTGGCAAAAATAAAGTTATTTAATGATCTCGTCAGTAACAGATAAATTAGATAAAGTGTATAAGGTGTTATAGCAAACATAATAAAATACAGCACCGTCTTCTTGTTGTGATTGCTTTTAAGCATTAGATAAAATTGCCAGAGATAAAAAGTGGCGCTTAAATAAAGGTAGGTTAATGAAGAAAATACCAAACAAAACGTCAAAAATGAGCATACATATAATATTTTTTTATCTGCTTTGTGATTAAAAGTCAGCGTTAACAATATCCAAAAAATCAACGAAAATAAAAGTGCTGCCAGACTATCCGCAAGATAAAGATGCAGCCAAAAATAGATAGTCGTCAGAGGATAAATAGTTAAAAAGCCCAGGTAATATTTATATAAACGTTGATTTTTAGTCTTGATCCAAAATCCTAAAATTGTAAGACTTAGCAGTTGCAACATTGACCACAAGAATCGAAAGAAGACATAAGAGCTGGTAGATAATTTAATCACTAATGCAGACAGATACCAGGCAAACGGCATATGATTATCAAAAAAATCAGAGTAAGGGATTTTACCCTGTAGTATCGCTTGTCCACCTAGAAGATTCACAAATTCATCAGGATAGGTAACATATTGTGAATTGATGATGAAGATTAATAAAGTTATACATAGTATGATAATTTCAGTTTTCTGAAATTTATTTTTATTGAAATATGCTTGAATTTTTTTGATCATATCGTTTCTTATTTTCAAAATACAGGATGCTTAGATTTAAACCCAAAAAAAATAAGATTATCAAGTGTTTATAATTTACGTTGTTTGGATTATCCCATTGGCCAAATCTTATATACGGATAATATGATAACATAAGACCTGCAAAAAAAATATTAAATGAATTAATCAGTTTTGGATAAAAAGGTAGAAAGATCAAAAGATTGAGAAAGTACCAAGGTTGAATTTCCTTAGTGATTGAATAATAACCTATTAATAGTATTAATCCTACTAGTGACAACCGGTCGATTTTTTCATTCTTTGAAATAAAAATTACAGGTAAGCTCATATATTTGATGCCGGCAGATATGAAAAAACATAGTCGTCCCCAGATAATGTTTTTCTTTTTTTGAATCAGATATATTCCAAATAATGCGATACCAACAGCAAACAATTCATTATGGCTGTTAATCAAACCTTCGATAATGACAAGCGGTGAAGTGATAAAATAGATTGCTGTTTGTCGCTTGATTTTGAATAAACTGAATGCCGACAGCAAATAAAAGAACAAAAACATAATTTTAAAAAAAATATAATTCAGAACAAATTTGCCAAGAGCGAGGGCTGAGGGTATTAAGGTTAAAGCCAAGAAGCTCGGACCGTACGGATATGTTCGATGTGTCCAATGCATAAACCTGATCCATGGGTCATTTGGGAAGTCCAAAGCTTTTGTAAAATAACGATTTTTCCAGTAAAAGGTAAGTATCTTAGCATCGAAAATGTAATTAAAAAAATCATGGGACAGGAAAGGATAGGCTATGAGAGTTGTGATGCCTATTATAGCGGCAATGGTGAGTGGAGTATAAATTTTATACCTGTTTATAAACAAAAAGTGGAAAATGAATAAGATTGCAATTACCATTACATATATTACCGATGACAATTCCCGTTTATGATATCCGAGATTGACCATAAAATTACGAAAATTCTCCCAGACCGGGTGATTAACCAGTGTAAGATTCGGGTCCACTAAAGAAAACGAAAAAAGTGTTATTAGAAAAAGCGATAAGAAATATGAAAGTAATAATGCCATTTTCTAAATTATAATCCAGTTATTGCCGAATAAGTATTATTAACCGTACCATGCTTCATCAAAACTGGCAAGCGTGTTATAATCTAATTTATAAAGGAAAGTTAAGCCAAAGATGGTAATCAGCAGATAGATAAAAAAATTTCGCTTAACATGAGTAATAAACATAAAATTCTTGTCTTATCCTTCAATTTTAATCAAATTACCCGTATACATTCAAAATATTTCAACAATGATTAAGTCTATTAAATTATAGTAGATAATGTTAATTTCTAATTTTAAAATCCGTAAAAAAATCCTTATTAAAGAAGGGGTATATTTGTTAATTTTATTATTTTTCATTTTTTTATCCGCGCAAGCTTTATTTCGTGATGGTTTTTTTCGGACTATTGATGACATTACTACCGTCAGGATTATCTATATGGTCAAAGAGTTACAAAGAGGAAATTGGATTAATAATTTTCCCATTCGCTGGTCTGCTGATTTAGCACATGGATTTGGATACCCGTTGTACTTATTCTATGGACCGATGGTTTACTATGTTGGTGGTTTCTTAATGATTTTTTTGCATTTAAGCCACATTGTCGCCACTAAATGGGTTTATGTTTTTCCGTTAATCGTCGGACCGATATTTTTTTATCTTGCAGCACGACAAAAATTCAGTTCATTGGTAAGTTTGATGTCGTCGGTAACTTATACTTTATTTCCTTTTCGTGGTTACGATACCTATATTCGAGGTGGTGTTGGTGAAGCATGGGCAATGGCATTTTTGCCGATGATTTTTTTTGGAATTTTTTTAATTGAGAAAAAAAAATACTCAGGAAACATTATCACGGCATTGTTTATAGCTTTAACAATACTTTCTCATAATATCAGCGGACTCTTGATCCTGTCCTTAATTGTCATTTACGGAATTACATTTCATCGTTTGAATTTCAGATTTTGGAAAAGTATCTTATTAGGTTTGGGATTATCTGCTTTTTTTTGGCTTCCGGCCTATTTTTATCTTAGTATCGTAAAAGTTACATATTCAAATCAAAACACTGACCAGATTTTAAATTTTTTGGAACCTTTTTCTTCATTATTTAAGATTGAAATTCCATATAATCCGGAAGCACGGTTTTCAAGCTTGATTATTTATTTTTTTCTTTCTATTGGTTTATTAATTTTCTGGCGATATAAAAAATTTCAAACGGAAAATCGGCGTTACGTATTTTTTTGGTATTTTTTAGGTCTCATTCTCTTTTTAATCCTGTTTCAACCGTTTGCATTTTTCTGGCAATGGACTTTACCGATAACTCGATTGCTTCAATTTCCATGGCGAATGTTGATACTTCTGTCATTTATCTTTCCTTTGATATTAGCCTATGTTATTGCTCCACTGAAAAATTCAACGATGTTTAAATTTCTGATTGTAATTTTAATAATCGCTAACTTATATTATTTACCTGTTTTCAAACCGAGAGAATATTCATATTTTTTTGAATATTCGGCAGCCGATACCGGTATTTGTGCAACCAGTTGGGGCGATGAATATCTTCCGGTCTGGGTGAAACTTTGTGCTGGCGGTCAACCGTCAGAAAAAATCGCTATTAAGCAGGGTGATGTCAAAATGACAAAAAGTGATAATATGGATTTGCATGCAGATGTATCAGTCCGTGGTAAGGGCGAAATGCTGATATATAATTATTATTTTCCTGGTTGGCAGGTTATTGTTGACAATAAAAGACAACCGGTAGCGTATCGTTTTTCTGAACAAGGAATCTTTAAGACGGATATAAAACCCGGTCGTCATCAGGTACGTATTTTTTATAGTAAAACATGGATCATGTGGATTGCTGATATAACATCATTACTGAGTTTATTGTACCTGTTGTGGATGATATGGGTGAGAAGATCAACGAAAATGAAGATCCTTAGGTAAATTCGGGTCTGCTGGTACTGCGATATCCTTATCTGATAATGAATATTTTTGGATAATGTAGCCGTTTTTATATTTTAATTCCGCTACGGGTGTACCTTTTAGATATACCCGGTTTTTAATCCACCAATCGTGGCTTAGGTCAGGTCGGTTACTAGGTATCGGCAATAATATCAGATAGGTATTTTTCTTCTTTTCAAATGGATAGGCTTTTTTATCTGAATAGATTTTTTGAGCATAATTCATCGCATATCGGGGAGTGTAACCAAACATTTCCGGACTGAAGATAAAATAGCCAAACTCATTATCAGCTTGTTTGTAGAGATTGCTTGCCATCGTTAGGTTAAATTTCCATGAACTTCCATCTATCCCGATAAATTTATCAGCATTGAGTACATGCTGGACGTTTTTTATAGTATTAAAAATAATAATGAGTGCAAAAATCGTTATGTATATTTTTTTATTGGTTTTTTGATATAGCGATGCAAATATGATCATAAGTATGGGCATGAAAGGAATTAGGTAATAATTCCAAACAGGTCCCTTGAATAATAAAACCGACACCCAAAAACCGGTATAAAGGTAAAAGAAGATAAGAAAAAAAGCACGTTTCGGATACTTCTTGTTTTTGAAAATATTATAAAAATAGTAAAATAAAAAGGCTGAGATTAATATCGAGAGAGGAATAAATTCTTCAACAGTCAACTGTAAACCACCAATGAAAAATCCTTTTAATCTGGAAATTATCAAAGAAAATGGCTTCAAATTTCCCATACCGGATGCACCGCTTACATACTGTAATAATGACTTTATCTGTAGAAAATCATGTCTTAAATCAAAGATTATGAAAGAAGACATTGATATGGGTAGACTGGCTAGAGAAATAAAATGCCGGGGTTTTCTATTTTTTATGAATAAATAACTAAGATGCGCCGTTGTTAAGAATATAATCGGCATCCCGAAAGCCATTTGAAAATGAGCTACGATACCGGCCAAAAAAAACGTTAATATGGCAAAAATTAACTTATTTTTCGTGACGTAAAGATAATAGAAATAAAACATAACCGGAAATAACATTTCTGCCCCAAAAGGATTAAACAATCCGAATACTGACCCTGATATGGTAGATGCAAAAAGTATTGTGCTTAATTGTGCCGTTGATTTATCAAAAACCTTTTTAGCAATGTTGTATATAATTATCAAGCTAAGTGCGAAGAGTATAATCCAGAACAACCCAACAAATAACGGGTTACCCTTACCGATCAGAAATGCCGGTAAATTGAGGTAGAACCATAAAGGACCATGAAACAATCCGGGTATTCCGCCCGATCTGGCTCCAATCAAAGTTAATTTCTTTAAAAACACGATCTCCTCAAGTACCAGAAAATCTCGGGCGATATCAACGTGAAATAGTATGTCACCTTTGAGTAAATACCAAGAAGCAGAGAGGAAATTAATCAAAACAAAAAAAAAGAATGCTAATCTTTTAGCCATGTGTGAAATATAATATCATGCTAAAATTGATAAGTAAACAGAAATATGTCACTTACAATTTTGATATTCACTTGTAATGAAGAAATTAATATCAGAAAGGCTATATTATCTGCCAAAAAGTTAACGCCGAATATTATTGTTATTGATTCTGAAAGTGAAGATGCTACTTTAAGAATTGCAAATCAATTAGGAGTCAAAGTTTTTACGGTCAAGAAATATGATTATGTCGAACCCGCACGAAGTTATGGTATATCAAAAACGGAAACGGATTGGATACTGGTGCTTGATGCTGATGAAAGATTATCCTCGCAACTAATAGGCGAAATTCAAGATAAAATTAAAACTGAAGAATTTTCGCATTATAAAATTCCGAGAAAAAATATTTTTGCGAATGTCCGTTGGCTGCGCTATGGAGGTTGGTGGCCGGACTATCAAGTCAGACTTATAAAGAGAAAATACTTCAGGAGTTGGCCGGTACAAATCCATTCAGTTCCCGTTATTTCCGGTAATACAGGTCATCTCGATAATCCGCTGATTCATTATTTTCATCCGTCTTTGGAGAATATGTTATCAAAAACGATTGTTTTTGAACAAATCGAAGCTCAATTATTATTTGAGGCTGAAAAAAAGGTCACTACTTTAACTTTTTTTCGGAAATATATTGGTGAATTATACAGAAGACTCATAAAGTATCAGGGACTTCGAGAGGGCACGCCTGGTATAATTGAATCTATCTATCAGGCTTTTTCCAAGACAATCACACACATATATCTCTATGAGAAAAAAGAGAAAAATAGCACTTTATAATCCTTACTTGAACATATTCGGTGGTGGAGAAAAACATATATTATCCATCCTACAGGTTTTTGACCGGGCTGGTTACAAAATAGATGTTTTATGGAATGATAAATCAGTAAAAGATCAAATAAACACGGATCTAAACTTAAAATTTAATAACCTGACAGTGATTGATAATTTTCTACTGAATGAAAAAATAAGTCAAAAGACAATAAGGACGGCTATCTATGATTATTTTTTTTATATCAGTGACGGTAGTTACTTTTTTTCATTGGCTGGACATAATTATATATTCGCCATGGTTCCGGATCGTAAATTATATGATCTAACACTTAAAAACAGGCTGAAATTACTCAATTGGAAATTTATCAGCAACTCCGGTTTTACTCAGAATAAATTAAATGCATTAGGTATTAAGTCTGAGTATATTTATCCTTATATAAATACTGCTATAGATAGACAAATTATTAAAAAAGAGAAAATAATTTTAACAGTTGGAAGGTTTTTTCCTTATTTACATAATAAAAACCATAAAATAATTATCGAATTGTTCAAGAAATTTAGACGAAAATCAGATTTATTTAAAGGGAATAAATTGGTTTTAGCCGGCCGTTGTGACAGTAAAGACATGGCATATTTACGCGATTTGAAATCTTTGGTCAAAGATGATACTGATATTTCCTTAGAAGTCAATGTAAGTCATATGCGTTTGTTGGACTTATATCGGCAAGCTCGATTTTATTGGCACTTCACAGGTTACGGTATTGATGAATCTAAGCATCCGGAGCAGGTTGAACACTTAGGATTATCACCGCTTGAAGCCATGTCTGGGCAATGTTTAGTCTTTTGTTTTAAAGCTGGTGGCATTAAGGAGTTAGTCAAGGATGGATTTAACGGTTACCTTTTCACAGATGAGAATGATTTATATAATAAAATGATAACTGCCATGAATACTAATGCAGCTGATTTAAAAATCAGAAAAAACGCAAGTGACTACATCAAGAAAAACTTCTCCTATGAGGTATTTGAAAGTAATGTAAAGAAATTCTTTCATATATGAAAATAACGACAATATTACCCGTGTATAAGAATCATGTACTATTTATTAACAACCTGAAAAAAAATTGGCAATTTATTAAAGATACGGAACTCATCATAATTGACGATGCATCCCATGAAGATATAGCAGCAAGAGTTAAAAAAATTTCTGCTGACATTATATTTCTTGAAAATAAAAAGAATTTAGGTTTTGCTAAATCGGTCAATAAAGCAGCCTCATATGCCCGGACTGATTTAATTATGTTATTAAATTCAGATGTTCAACTTATTGATAATTCCTATATTACTGCCATCCAATATTTTGAGCATAATCCGAAGATATTTGGAGTCAGTTTTTTACAAATTGAGAAACATCAGGATCTCGTAGGTAAGAATCAGATTGCCTTCATAAACGGATTGATACGTCATAATAAAGCCGTAGATCTTAAGGCGGGAGATACGGCATGGCTTGAAGGTGGATCAATGATCGTTAGACGAGATTATTTTGAAAACTTAGGAGGCTTTGACCAACTTTATGCTCCTTTTTATTGGGAAGATATAGATTTAAGTTATCGTGCACTTAAACATGGTTTTAAGTTGAGATTTGAGCCCGGGATCAAAGTATTTCATAATCATCAATCGACAATCGGAAAATATTTTTCAAGATCACAGATCAAAAGAATCAGTTATAGAAATAGTTTTATCTTCACCTGGAAAAATATTCATGATCGCAAACTAATATTTCAGCACTTAATGCTTTTGCCTTTTAATATAATTTACATGCTGATTCGAAAAGAAATAGAATTTTCTCTAGGTCTAATTGATGCAATCAGATTGTTACCTCAGATAATTAAAAAGAGAAAGACTGAAAAGAAAAATATGGTAATAAAAGATAAGGATATTTTGAAGAAAGTCAGTGATTATGTATAAAATAATTGATCAAAAAAAAAGGATAATATTGTTGTTAAGTGTTTTTATATTAATCGCTATTTTTTTTTGTGTTTACAAATTTGGTCAAGTACCTCCATGCATTAACGCCGATGAAGCAGCATTTGGATACAATGCTTATTCATTGTTAAAGACAGGCAAGGATGAATATGGTGCGTTTTTGCCAATGCGTCTGATCTCTTTTTTAGATTATAAATTGCCTTTATATTCCTATTTATCTATTCCCTTCATGGCATTTTTGGGTTTGAATGACTTGTCGACCAGAATGGTAAATATTATCGTTGCAATTCTTTATGTTCCTATTGTTTATTTATTGACTATTGAGTTGTTTGAACGTAAGAGAATTGCCATTCTGGCTGTTTTTTTAAGTCTTTTGTCACCCTGGACTTATATTTTGACGAGACATGCACATGAAGGTCCTTTGAGTGTTTTATTTATCTTATTATCATTCATTTGGTTTATAAAATTTCACAAGCAAAAAAAAATAAAGTTTTTTATTCTGACTAATTTAGCATTGATTGGAGCAGGGTATTCATATCATACTGCCAGGCTCTTCGTATTGGTGGTTGTTGCCCTACAGTTATTGGAATTATTTATGAGTCGTAAAAGGGCGAAAAAGCAAAAAAATTATCTGTCAATTATTATCTTATTATTGACCGTTTTTTTCATTTTTTATCCTGATATCCAATACGGTGCCAACCGTGTAGCTAATTTATTTTATTTGAGAAACAGTGGTTTTCAAGCCAGGCTACTTGAATATAAGACTGAACATGCGAATTTGTTAACTCATAATATTTTAACCGAGTCAATTCGTGATGTTTCCTATCGTTATTTTCAGCAATGGTCACCGGATTTTTTAGTAATCAATGGTGATAAGAACTGGCGTTTTGGATTTCAAAATTTAGGATTGATCACACCGATAGAATTTTTCCTAATTTTTTTTGGTTTAGCAATTCTTTTTCTTAAAAACGAGAGATATCGCTGGTTAATATTGTTATTATTGTTTTTGGCGCCATTGCCGAATGCTTTGACCTGGCAGGATGCTTCTATAATTCGAAGTTACCTGATGATTTTTCCAATTTCCATTGTGTCAGCATTCGGGATTTATCATTTCTTTGAAGACGCGTCACGAAAACTAACAAAAAACAAAACTTTTGTTGTTATGGTATTAACTGCCGGCATCTACGTGTTTTATCTTTATAACAATTGGGATATATACTTGAATCATTATCCGCATCGGGCTGTGACTGTCCGCGCCTGGCAATGTGGTTATAAAGAATTAGCTCAGTATGTCAGTGAGAATTATTCTAAATATGATACCTTTTATATCACTGATCGTCATGGTCAACCTTATATTTTTTTACTCTACTATCTGAAATTTGATCCATCTCTCTATCAGAAATCAGCAAAAATCTCCGCTCCGGATAAATATGGTTTCGGGCAAATTTATAAGTTTGATAAATTTGTGTTTGACATAAATGTCGATTTGAAGTCTAAGAGAAAGGTATTTATCGGCTATCCTGAAGCTTATAACGACTTGCCTGTAGACAAAAATAAACTAAAACATATTAGAGTTGGAACTGAGGATATTTTTTGGATTCTCGAAACCTAAATGTAGAGAATAATAGCCAGATTATAGAATGCATGAATGAGAATAGGTAAAAATAAGCTTTTTCGCTGCAGGTAGATAAATGAATTAGCAAGACTAAGGATTAAGTCTGTTACCATAAACATCATAAGTAATCCTCCGCTTAATTTAGCATTTGAAAAAAGGATTGGGATGTGGAGTATAAAGAATAAGATACTGGCGTTAAATGAAGCAACAAACATGTTTTGTGAATCTTCATAAAGTCTTTTAAGAATAAATCCTCGTGACAAAATCTCTTCTGATATTCCTGTTGCAAGAGCAATCAAAAAGAATAAGCTTAATTTTGTCAACCCAAGTGCAAGAATGGTTTGACCGACGGATGCTCCATCGCCGCGTATGAAATTTGAAAGAAACGCACTGATAGCAAATATCAGCCCGATTGATATCCCAAGGTATAGATCCGCAAATATTTTTTTAAAATCAAACCAAATTGCGTCAAAAAAATTTTTATTTTCGTACCTTTTGACATACCAAAAAACCGGAAAAATGAAAACCATCGGTTTGGCAATAAATTCATCAAACCACTCAGGTAACCTAAATTTGGTTCTGTAGATACTCCAGATGATTAAGATGATTGCCCAGACGTTTAAGACGCGTTGAATTGGAGAAACATTTTGTTTCATTATTCAAATCATATTACATTGATAAGCTAAAAATCAACAAGCTTAATTTATCCAGATAAATCGGTTGTACATATAATAACTATAGGGGATGATGAATCCGATTACGGAAATGATCAAAAATATTAATCGTGTTTGATTGCCAAATATATATGTCCCAAGGGAGACGACAATAAACTGCATGATGACTGAACCGAAAGATACAAAATTAAATTGAAGGAATTTATTGAAAGTCCCAATTTCTTTTCCAATCTTTTTATGTGCAAAACTCCAGGAATTATTCAAAATAAAGTTCGATATGATAGATAGCTCTGCTCCAATACCTGCAGCAATGCCGGGTAAAAATCCGATTCGGTAAAAAAATTCCAGACCAATTATATTAATAATAAAACCGACAAAACCAACGAAACAAAATTTTATGAAACTTGAATTTAAGAATATATAAACAAAAATATCTAAAATATATTTCCCGGCATTAATTTTTGATTTGCCGTTCTTTCTTTCCTTAAAATGCATCGGAACCTCGACAATTTTCAGATGATTTTTGAGGGCACGATCCAGGATAGCAATTTGAAAGACATACCCGTTGAAAGAGTTTAGTTCGGATAAGATATTGCGGATAAAAGTACCTTTTATGGCTCGAAAACCATTTGTCCACTCATGCATTTGTAAATTCATGAAGCCCAGCCGGACAATAATATTTCCAAAAAAGGAAAATATTTTACGGTGTAATCCCCATTCCGGTGGTATTGATCCTCCCTTGATGTAGCGGCTACCGATTACAAAATCCGCTCCTTTGTCAATTTCTTTAATAAATTGTGGAATTATTTCCGGCAGGTGTGACCAATCGGCATCCATCTCAAATAGAATATCAGGTTGATAATGCTGTAATGCATGAGCAAATCCCCGTAAATAAGCACGTCCTAAACCCTGTTTTTTTCCTTTGATGACGTGTAGGTCTTTAAATTTTTTTTGTAAATGTACTATTTCATTGTACGTTCCATCAGGCGAGCTATCATCAACAACTAATATAGAAAAAAACCAGCCGTTGATCTGATTGGTTTGATCAAATATAGCAGGAATTAGACTTTTGATATTTTCTTTTTCATTATATGTCGGTAAGACGATTACAGCATGTTTCATAGGGCAAATCTGGTTTTAAAATATTCTATGGTTAGTTTTAACCCTGTAGATAATTTTGTTTCCGGTGACCAGTGAAGTATATCTGATGCTTTTTTTAGATCGGGTTTTCTTCTCTTTGGATCATCGATGGGTAACGATTTATAGGTAATTTTTGATTGAGAATGAGTTATTTTCTTGATTTCTCTTGCGATATCAATTATTCTTTGCTCGTCATTATTTCCTAAGTTAATGATTTGACCGGACAGTTTAGGTTTGGATAGCGCGACCAGTCCTGCAACGAGATCACTGATATAACAGAAAGACCGTGTTTGATAGCCGCTGCCGTATACGGTTATATCCTGATTTGATAATGCCTGAACTATAAAGTTGGAGATGACTCTGCCGTCATTCTTTTCCATATTTGGGCCGTAGGTATTAAATATTCTGGCAATTCTAATATCTATCTTATTTTTTTGAAAAAAAGTCATACAGGCGGTTTCGCCGAATCTTTTTGATTCGTCATAACATGACCGTAAACCGACAGGATTGACGTTGCCAAAATATGTTTCCCTTTGAGGATGCTCCAGTGGATCTCCGTAAATTTCTGATGTTGATGCATAGATCATTTTATCGCTTCGGCTTTGCATCAGATACTTGATTACGTTTATAGTGCCAAGGGAGTTCGCCAGAAGTGTTTCTAGGGGATATTTAATATATTGCTTTGGTGAAGCAGGTGATGCTAAATGATAAATTATGTCAAAATACTCATTTTTTAATTGTGTAAACGTTTCCTCCTGAATCACATCTCCGTTAATAAAGATAAAATTATCAGGTGATTTTAAGACAGGTATATTCTCAGTTGTTGAGGTCAAAAGGTTATCGATGATAACTACCTTAAATCCATGATTTAAAAAATAGTCAGTAAGATTTGATCCTATAAAACCAGTGCCTCCGGTTATTAAAATTTTTTTATCTGTTTTCACATCAATTACCAAAAGAAATGTACTGAAATCCCAGCTTCACGAGACGATCTTTTTCATATATATTTCGACCGTCAATAATCAAAGATTTATTCAGCATCTTTTTTACTCTTTTAAGATCTGCTTGTTTGAATTCATTCCATTCAGTTAGGATTAAAAGAGCATCCATATTGTCACAGGCGTCATATGGATCATTCATAAATTTAACTTTTTCACCGATATAGTTTTTGAAATTGGCTGTAGCTTCCGGATCATAAGCTTTGATCGAATAACCTGATCTTACTAATTCATCTATAATATGTATGGATGGTGCATCTCTGATATCATCTGTATTAGGTTTGAAAGCTAAACCCCAAATAGCTACTTTTCTACCTTTGACACATTTTTTTATCTTTGCCAAAAAAATCTTTTTAACGATCTGATTGATTTTTTCTACAGACTTGAGCAAAGTGACATCTATTTCAAGTGCCTGGCCGGTACTGATAAGTGCTTTAACGTCTTTTGGGAAACAGCTGCCTCCATAGCCGATACCCGGATACAGAAATTGTTGTCCGATTCTTTGATCCAGACCGACACCTTCAAGGACTTGTGTGACGTTGGCATTTGTTTTCTCACAAAGCATAGCCACAAAATTTGCAAATGAAATTTTCATTGCGAGAAAAGAATTTGATGCATATTTGATGATTTCTGCTGATTCCAGTTTTACAATTACCCGTCGTCCTTGAAGCGGCTTATGTAATTCCAAAAGCTTGTTGATCGCTTTTTGGCTATCAGATCCGATAACTATCCGATCCGGGGAAAATGTATCGTTTAAGGCAGTTCCTTCCCGTAGGAATTCCGGGCAGGATGCAACATCAATATTAGCTTTAGGATTCAGCTTTTTAATGAGTTTTTCAATTGTACGATTTGTCCCTACAGGGACCGTACTCTTACAGGATACTATTGTGTAATTTTTATTTAAATTAGGCGCGAGCGTCTGAACGACCGAGTATATGGATGACAAATCCGCTTCACCATTATTTCGTGATGGTGTTCCAACTGCTATAAATATTATCTCGGATTCGGAAATAGGCACATTATAGTCATCAGTGAAAGTAAGCCGCTCTGCCTTAAGGTTATTTTTTAATAATTCCTCAAGTCCCGGTTCAAATATGAGTGGATCTCCGTGGCGGAGCTTTTCCAATTTTGTTTTATTTCTTCCGATGCAATAAACTTTGTTTCCTAAATCGGCAAAAACACAAGCGGTCACCAAACCGACATAGCCATGACCTATAACGCTGATTGTCATAGTTCTAAATCATAACAGAAAACTGATAAAATACAATTAATTTCCATTATCTCCTTGACTTTTATTCTCATTTTTATGAGAATTAACAAATGATAGACACGACGCAAATTATCCTTGTTGCCGCACTTACCGTGATGACGGTAATTTTAACCGTGATTGGAATTCAGTTGATTTTCGTGCTGCGTGATATGAGAAAGATGTTGATAAAGATTAATAACATTATTGAAGAGTTTGAAAAAGTTGGTTTTAACATTTCTCATGGTTATACTGAGGTCATAGGTTTTGTATCCGGGATCAAAAGACTTTTTTATCTTGCCGAGATTCTTTCACGTAAGAAAAAAAATAAAAAAAATGAAGACAAATGATCCTATTCCGTCCACATCAAAATCAGATCTTTGGTCCGGCATGATTATTGGACTGCTTCTTGGTGCAGGTGGTCTATTTTTTTTAGGAACAAAGACAGGTAGACAGCAATTAAAAAAGCTGCTTGAGATGATAGAGGATATGGAATTATCTGCAGAAGATATTGCCAAAACTATCGAAGATATAGCTTCAAGTGAGGAGTTGAAGCACGAACTTCTAACCGGATCAAAAAATGAAACAGGTAATATCGATAATGTCCTGACCAAGATCAAGATGATCTTACCTGTAAAAAACAGTTGACAAATTCCATTATCTATTGTATATTATTTAGGTTCGTTAACCAAAATAGGTCGTTTAGTGCGGCCTATTTATTTTATTATTTAATAGTCTTTCTTAAATACACTTAAGTTATCGTTGACTAGGGCTAAACTCTGGCGAAATGATTAAGACAAATAACAAAGCAAGACAATCAATAAAGTCACTAGATGACGAAAACGAACGAATAATATTCGGAACAAAAGATGCCCTTGATACCGTTGATTTGATCGAAATTCAAAAAAATTCCTGGTCCAGATTCTTGGACAAAGGCATTCATTCATTACTTCATGAATTCTTTCCCATAGAGGATTACACAAAGCGTAACTTTTCTCTGGAGCTTGAAGGTATTACCTACGGCGAACCGAAATACACCCTAACGGAATGTTTAGAAAAAAAACTTACATACCATTTCCCCATATCACTAAAAGTTAAGCTGATTAACAAGAAGAAAAATGTTGAGAAAAAGCAAGATGTATATTTCTTTACTCTCCCCAAAATGACATCCCGTGGAACTTTCATTATAAATGGAATTGAGAGAGCGGTTATTAGTCAAATTGTCAGATCACCTGGTGTTTATTTCACTGCCGAAGTAGATAAATCAACTGGAGCTACGGTCTATAACGCCGAAGTTCGTCCTTTTATCGGCTCTTGGCTTGATTTTACGATATCCAAAAACAATATACTTGAAGCAAAAATAAATAAAAGAAGAAAGTTTTTGGCAACATCATTCATCAGGATATTTGATGAATTATCAGACAGTCAGATTATTGATTTATTTTCCGATTTAGATAAAGAACTAGTTAATAAATTTATAATTCCGACATTAGAAAAAGACAGCCACAAATCAAAAGATGAAGCAGTATTGGAGATTTATCGAAAACTTAAACCGGGCGAACCCCTTATTGTCAGCAATGCTTACGATACATTGAATAATTTGTTTTTTAATCTTCGTCGCTATTCACTATCGGATGTCGGGCGTTACAAAATAAACAAGAAACTACAATTAGAAATACCAATAGAACCAGCCAACTACGTGATTACATTAAAGGATGTTGTTGCGACCTTGAAGCATTTGATTAACTTGACTGTAGGAAATGGACAATTTGATGATATCGATCATCTGGCAAACAGACGAATTCGGACAGTAGGTGAGCTGGTTGAAATGTATGGTCTTCGAGTCGGTATGGTCAGGACAGAGAGAGATATTAAAAGCAGAATGAGTATGACTATGGTAGATACCGATGTCTTACCGTCGCAGGTGATTAATACCAAATCCTTAATGGCAACAATCAATTCTTTTTATCGGACCAGTCAATTATCGACCATCATAGATCAGACTAATCCTTTATCAGAGCTGGATAATTTGCGACGGTTTACCGTCGGGGGGCCGGGAGGTATCAAAAAAGAGCGAGCTTCCTTTTCGATACGTGATATCTCATCTTCACAATACGGACGGATTGATCCAATTCGTTCACCGGAAGGCCCAAATATTGGCGTTGTGACTTATATGGCGCTGTATGCCCGCGTTAATCAATATGGCTTTTTGGAAACTCCATATAAAAAAGTCATGAAAGAGAAACTGGCAGATAAGACTCGTGTTCGTGTCACGGACGAGGTGATTTATTTACAGGCGGATGATGAAGAAAGGTATCATATTACGCATAATGGAATCAGATTAGACGACAAAGGATATTTAATTGATGAGAGAGTTCCAGCCCGGTATCAGGGTGATATGGTTGAAGTAACCATTGATAAAATTGATCTTATAGATTTTTCACCCCGACAGGTTGTCGGTCTTGCCGCTGCGTTAATTCCTTTCCTGCAGCATGACGATGCATCCCGGGCTCTTATGGGAAGTCATATGATGGCTCAGGCTGTGCCATTACTTAAACCTTCTGCCCCGATTATAGGGACAGGTATTGAGTCAAAAGTAGCTGATTCATTACATCGGACCGTTAAGGCAACTGATGATGGTGTTGTTGAATACGTTGATAGCGAAAAAATGTCAATCAGATACAAAACAGGAAAAAAAACCGATTACAAACTGGAACGGTTTTATAAGACAAATAAAGATGTTGTCTTTGATCAAAAACCGTCGATATCCCTGAAGCAGAGGGTGAAAAAAGGTGACATATTAATTAACGGACCGGCAACTGATGATGGACGATTGGCTCTTGGGCAAAACTTAACCGTTGCTTATTCTTCACTTGATGGTTTGGGATATGAAGACGGTTTTGTCATTTCAGAAAGACTTGTTAAGGAAGACCTGTTTACCTCTGTTAACATGGAGGAATTCATTGCTGACGTCGTCGATACTAAACTCGGTCCGGAAGAGTTAACTCGTGATATCCCCAACGTCAGAGAAGAGATACTAGCTAACCTGGACAAGGATGGTTTGGTGACTATTGGTTCCGAGGTTCAGGGGGGTGACGTACTTGTTGGTAAAGTGGCACCAAAAGGTGAAAAAGAATTAAGCGCTGAAGAACGTTTGCTTCGAGCTATCTTCGGTGAGAAAGCAAAAGATGTTAAGGATACTTCACTTAGGTTGCCCTATGGAAAAAAAGGCGTCATAGTTAAGATTAATACAATTGATGCAAAAAAAGATCCAAATGAACTCGAGCCGGGCATCTTAAAACGGATCATGGTTACAACAGCTCAACTTCGAAAGATTACCGTCGGTGATAAGTTAGCAGGACGTCATGGAAACAAGGGTATTATTTCTAAGATTCTACCTGTTCACGACATGCCATATCTAAGTGATGGGACACCGGTTGATGTTCTGCTTTCGCCATTATCGGTATTATCTCGTATGAATTTAGGACAGCTTTACGAGACTATGTTAGGTATGGGTGCTGCCAGGTTAAATAAGCAGTATTCACTGCCCGTATTTGAAAAATTAGCTGAAGAAGTAATCAAAAATGAGCTCACCAAGATAGGATTTGCGATCGACGGTAAGACAAGAGTTTTTGACGGTCGTACCGGCATTGAATATGAAAAGCCGGTTTTGGTTGGTATAGGATATATTATGAAATTGGTCCATATGGTTGAGGATAAGTTTCATGCCAGATCAACCGGACCATATTCATTAGTTACCCAACAACCTCTGGGTGGTAAATCACAAATGGGAGGTCAACGGTTTGGTGAAATGGAAGTTTGGGCTCTTGAATCACACCGGGTTCCTTATACTTTGCAGGAGCTATTAACGATTAAAAGTGATGATGTCCAAGGAAGAACCAAAGCGTTTGAAGCAATTATTAAAGGTATTGATATTCCCCAATCGACAGTACCAGAGTCATTTAACGTCTTAATTAAGGAATTGAATGCGCTTTGTTTGAATATTGAACCACTTGAGTAAATATGTCAACAACCAAGAAAAATACAGCTCAGGATTTTAAGATCATCGACTTTTCGGGTTTGAAATTGATGTTAGCATCACCGGAAGTCATTGCCGGTTGGTCACACGGAGAAGTCTTAAAGCCGGAGACAATCAATTACCGAACATTTAAGCCTGAAAAAGATGGTTTATTTGATGAACGGATTTTCGGTCCGACGAAAGATTATGAATGTTACTGTGGTAAATACAAAAGAATCCGCTATAAAGGTATCATCTGTGACCGATGCGGAGTCGAGATAACGACAAACTCGGTACGCCGTGAACGGATGGGCCATCTAAAGTTAGCTTCACCCATAGCTCATATTTGGTATTTTAAAGGTGTTTCATCACCTCTGCGGGTTCTTCTTGATATCCCATCTAATAATTTGGAAAGGATCATATATTATGCACTTTATTTGGTTAAAGACATAAATGAAGAAAAAAGAAAAAAAACTCTGGAAGGTATAAAAAAAATATATGAAAAAGAACTGGACGTACTGGATGAAAAAAATAAGATTGAAACAAAAAGAATCAAAGATGAAGAGCAGAAAGAGAAAAATGATATTGAAGTAAAAGTTAAAAATAAAGAAAGAAAAGAATTAACCATAAATGAGATAGAATTTAAGTACCGTGAGCGATACGTCGGCTTAAATAAGAAATATGCAGAAAAAAAGGCCGATACCCGAGTTTATTATGAACGCATAGAAAAATTGGTGCAGACTCTAAGCCCTTTGGGAGTCATTGAAGAAGAAGATTATCTGTTTTTTAAGGATAAGAATCTAGATAATTTTATGTCGGTTGGCATGGGGAGTGAAGTCATTTTGGAGATACTCAATAATTTGGATATTAACAAGCTTCATTCTGAAGCGATTAAAAAACTGATCAAGACAAAAGGTAATAAAAGGACTCAGCTTGTCAAAAAGATTCGTTTGATTGAATCTTTTATGAAATCCGGCGTCTCTCCCAAATCGATGATCCTCGTGGTTTTGCCGGTTATACCGCCTGATTTGAGGCCGGTCGTACAACTCTCAGGAGGTAAATTCGCGACATCGGATCTGAATGACTTTTATCGAAGAGTAATTAACAGGAATAACAGGTTGAAGCATTTGATTGAGCTTGGTGCACCGGAGATTATTTTACGAAATGAAAAGCGGATGTTACAGGAAGCAGTTGATTCTTTGATTGATTTCCAGAAATCTCGGGGTAGATCAAGAATTGCTTCCTCAAGTGTGAAAGCATTAAAATCTTTATCTGATATATTAAGCGGAAAACAAGGTCGTTTCAGACAGAATTTGCTTGGAAAGAGAGTTGATTATTCAGGGCGATCAGTCATTATCGTCGGACCTGATCTTAAGATAAATCAGTGTGGTTTGCCAAAAGAGATGGCTTTGGAGTTATTTAAGCCATTTTTACTCCGTGAGGTCATTATCCGCGGTTTAGCTCAAAATATCAAAAGCGCCAGGAATTTTCTGGACAGAAAAGAGCCTGTTGTTTACGATATTTTAGAAGAAATTACTAAGAATCATCCGGTATTACTCAATCGTGCACCGACTTTGCATAAACTATCCGTTTTGGCATTTTTCCCGGTGTTGACAGATGATTATGCTATCAAGCTGCATCCGACCGTCACTGCGGGGTATAACGCTGATTTTGACGGAGATCAAATGGGTGTTTTTGTTCCCCTGTCACAACGGGCTATTACAGAGGTTAGTACCAGGATGTTACCTGAGCAGAATCTGCTGAAGCCCTCTGACGGTTCACCAATAGTATTGCCGACGAAGGAAATGGCTTTAGGTTGTTATTACTTGACCACGATCGACGACAAATATAATTCGCTTAAAGATGAGCAACTTAAATATTTTGCATCAGAAGATGAAAGTATGGTTGCCTACCGATTACATAAAATCGCAACAAGAGAACCAATCTGGGTAAGGATAAAAGATAAAGCGATTAAGACTACGGTTGGCCGAATCATTTTTAATTCGGAATTGCTACCGGAGTTAAGATTTATTAATACCGAAGTTAAGGCAGTAGATTTAAAAGCGATCATCAATCAGGCATTAGATATTTATCAAAATGATTATGAAAAGATCGGTGGTTTGATTGATAATTTAAAGGAAATTGGTTTTTGGGGAGCAACAATTTCCGGTGGGGTATCCGTATCCGTTTTCGATTGCAAAATTATTAAAGAGAAAGAAAGTTTGATTAACAAGGCAGAATCCGAGGTCAAGGATATTGAAAAAAATTATTTGAAAGGATTAATAACCGAGGAAGAGAAACGAAGGAATGCTAATGATATCTGGATTGATATAACGGAAAACATGGCCAAAAAGACCTGGGATATTATCGAAGAGGAAAATCCAGTCAAAATTATCATCAAATCCGGTGGAGCCAGGGCATCCATTGAACAGATTAAACAATTATCAGCTATGAAAGGATTGGTCATTGATCCGTTGGGCAAAATTATTGAAGTTCCGACAAAATCGAATTACCGTGAGGGATTATCAATTTTTGAATATGTCATAAATGCCCGTGGCGCCAGAAAAGGATTAACTGATTCTGCACTGAAGACCGCTGATGCCGGATATCTTACCCGTAGACTGGTTGATGTCTCGCATGACATGATTATTAAAGAAGAAGATTGTGGTACACAAGAGGGTTTACTGATAGCAAAAGAAGACGATAGAAGTGAAAAGTTTTTTGACCGAATAAAATATCGATTTGCACTCAAAAAAGTAATCGGCAAAAATAAAAAAACTATTCTCAAAGAAAATGAATTGATTACACCGGATCTAATTAAGATTCTTCAGGACAATGAGATTGATAGAATGGTCGTTCGCAGTTCATTTTATTGCCAGACGAAACATGGGGTTTGTCAACGATGTTATGGTGCTGATATGTCCAATAACGGTTTGGTTGAAATCGGTACTCCGGTTGGTGTCATCGCTGCTCAATCCATTGGTGAGCCGGGGACACAGTTGACGATGAGGGTAAGGCATTTTGGAGGTATTGTCATCGCCGACGTTACCCAAGGATTACCTCGGGTTGAAGAACTTTTTGAGACGAGGACACCAAAGGTGGTTTCACCTATCTGTGATATTGCCGGAAAAGTCAGCATACAAGAAGATACAGAGAAAGAAAGTTATATTGTCAAAATAAAATCGACGGATGAAAAAACCGCTGAGGAGCGGGAATTTAATATTCCGACAAGCAGAAAGCTTAAAGTACATGATGGTCAATTAATACCTTCGGGTAAGAGTTTGTGTGAAGGATATTTAGATATCAAAGAAATTTTGGCAGTACAAGGTCTACGTGAGGCACAACTTTATTTATTAAACGAAATCCAGAAAGTGTATGAATCGCAGGGTATCATGATTCATGATAAACACTTTGAAGTCATTATCCGTAAAATGAGTGATAAAGTGATCATTGAACAAGAGGGAGATACATCATTTATTATCGGTGAGGTTGTTTCTAAACACCGGTTTGAAGAAGAAAATCGGCAGGTGTTATCACAAGGTGGTACTCCGGCAACAGGAAGAGTATCGATTCTGGGTGTCACTCGGTCTGCCATGCACACCGACTCATGGTTATCGGCAGCTTCATTTCAAGGGACGACAAGTGCTTTGATGGATGCTTCTATAAAGGGCCAGATCGATTATTTGTTAGGCTTAAAAGAAAATGTTATAATTGGGCGATTAATTCCTGTCACCGAGACCTTACTGACAAAATACTACGGTTCGGAAAAAGACAAGGAAGCCATCATTGAAGAACAAATTGAACAGGTTTGATTTTTATCTAAAAAAATATGCCAACTATCAATCAATTAATAAAGAGAAACCGGAAAAGAAGAGTCAGAAAAACAAAAGCAACCGCGTTAAAGACGGTGTTAAACACTATTAAAAGACGACGGGTGAATTTAAACAGTCCTTTTAAAAGGGGTGTTTGTACCGTGGTCAGAACCATGACTCCCAAAAAGCCAAATTCCGCACTTCGTAAAATTGCGAGAGTCAAACTCTCCAATGGCATGGAGGTTACGGCATATATACCCGGTATCGGGCACCAGTTAGCTGAACATTCGATAGTTCTGGTTCGAGGCGGTAGGGTAAAAGATTTACCGGGTGTTAAATATCATATAGTTCGGGCTGTATACGATACGACCGGAGTTGAAAATAGGCGACAATCCAGATCAAAATACGGTTCACGAAAAGAAGCTGCCAAATCTACCAGTTAAAGAAAAAAATATCATGCCCAGACGTCCATACAAACGAATTAAGACAAAACCAGATTTTATCTATCAAAGCTTTGAAGTGGCGAAACTAATAAATTACGTGATGCTAGACGGTAAGAAATCAATAGCCCAAAAAATAGTTTATTCCGTTATGGATATGATAAAGAAAAAGTCCTCGGATCCGGTGGCAATTTTGCAAACCTCGATTGAAAATGTAGCTCCTGATCATGAAGTTAAACCAAAAAGAGTCGGAGGAGCATCATATTTGGTGCCGATCGAAACCAGATCGTCTAGGAAAATATTTCTGGCTTTAAATTGGATTATCAATGCTGCTAAAGCGAGACCTACATCGGAGTTTAAAAAATTTGATCAAAAACTGGCTGCAGAGCTTCTGGATGCAAGCAATGGTCTTGGAGAAGCAGTTAACAAGAAGAAACAAGTTGAAAAATTAGCTGAAGCAAACAAAGCCTTCGCTCATTTCAGATGGTAATCCTCCTATGGCGCAACAAAGTATAATTACAAAAAACAGAATCGTTTCATCGGAAAATATAAGGAATATAGGTATCATTGCTCATATTGATGCCGGCAAGACGACAACTACCGAGAGAATTCTCTACTACACTGGCCGTAACTACAAAATTGGTGATATTGATGAAGGAACAACACAGATGGATTGGATGGATCAGGAAAGAGAAAGAGGTATTACGATTGTATCGGCAGCGACAACCACATTTTGGCGAGACCACCGGATTAATATCATTGATACACCCGGACATGTAGATTTTACCGCTGAAGTAGAGCGGTCACTGCGGGTATTGGACGGAGCTGTTATGGTTTTTGATGCTGAGGAAGGGGTTCAGTCTCAATCAGAGACCGTTTGGCGTCAAGCTGATAAATATAAAGTACCGCGGATATGTTTTGTCAATAAAATGGATAAGTTGGGCGCTAGCTTTGAACGTACTCTGGATGACATCAAAAATCGGTTAGGAGCAAGACCAGTACCAATGGTATACCCGATAGGTAGTGAATCAAGTTTTGTCGGCATCATTGACCTTTTGACTAAAAAAGCAATGCGTTGGATGGGTGATGACCCGACCGGCAATAAATACGAGACATCGGATGTAATTCCCGACGATCTGGCATCTGAAGTTGAAAAAGCACGACATCATTTGGTTGAACAGATTTCTGAATATGATGATGTCCTTCTGGATAAATATTTAAATGGTAAAGAAATTAGCGTTGATGAGCTAAAACTTGCATTGCGAAAAGCAGTTTTAGGCTATAAATTA